>ERZ1645187.8-NODE-8-length-216210-cov-39.482806_pt1 | contig 216210 bp, 229 predicted proteins | sample MGYA00575352_ERZ1645187 | MGnify/ENA primary metagenome ERZ1645187 (study PRJEB40837, sample SAMN11349314) | freshwater sediment metagenome | isolation source: river sediment | host: Sediment | place: India: Wazaribad , New Delhi | collected 2017-02-21 ...
CGGCATTCGGGCGATCCAGCAGGCCGAGCAGGTTGAGCAGCGTCGATTTGCCGGAGCCGGACGGCCCCATCACCGCGACGTATTCGCCCGCATCAATGCTCAAGTCGAGCGCGGTCAACGCGTGGACGGTCGAGTCGCCAAGCTGGAAGACGCGCTCGATACCGTTTAGTTCGATCAAAGACATGCCCCATTTTCGCGCAAAGCCGTTCCAAGTGCTCAAGAACCCGATACCAAGCGACTGCGAACTTGCGGTTTTTGACCGGTTTTACCGGTCAACCGCAACGATTGGCACCTTGCATGCCGATTCCAAACCAAGCGCCCGTAGCCGATAATTCGTTCTCGGCACAATCAAGGAAAATCCATGCTCGCCAATTTGACCGGCTTTTTCATCCAGTGGGGCATCACGGCGCTGTGCTTGTGGGTGGCTAGCCATGTATTCAGCGGCATCCGGTTTTCCAACACCTCTTCCCTGATCGTCTCGGCGCTGCTCCTCGGCTTTGCCAATGCCGTGCTACGGCCACTACTGATCATTCTGACGCTGCCATTGACCCTATTGACGCTGGGATTCTTCCTGCTCGTCATCAATGCACTGATGTTGCTGCTGGTGGCCAAGGTGGTGAGCGGCTTCAAAATTTCCGGATTCTGGACGGCTTTCTTTGCCAGCCTCTTCATTTCGCTGCTGAGCATGGTGCTCGGCTCGCTGGTGCCGGATGCCGAGATGACGATCTACCGGATTCCGCCAGCCGGTCAGACGATCTCGATCTGACGGCGGGGGCGGAGGGGCATCGCTCACCAAGCCCAGCGTTTGATTTTTGGCCTTTTATTCGGGTCGACCGTGACAGGCTTCCAGATGGCCCGGCGACGGAACTTGCGCTATCTGGCTTTCGTCTTGTCGTCCGGCGTCGCTTTGGCACCCGCCTTGACGCCCTCTTTTTCCAGCGAGGTAACGATGCGGTCGCCAGCGGCCAACCCTTCAAGCACCTCAGTGTATTCCCAGTTGGCGAGGCCCGTTTTGATTTTCCGCTCTTCTAACTTGCCGCTGTCGGCATTGAACAGCAGCACGCGGCCGCCCTCCTGGATCGCTGCCGTCGGCACGCGCAACACCTTGTCGCGGCCGTCGAGAATGATCTCGACATCGGCGCTGTAGCCGACCAGCAGCTTGCCGGTTTCCTTCGGCTTGGCGAAATCGACCTCGACATCGACCGTCCGCGCCTGCTTTTCGACGGCGGAAACATAAGGCGCGACACGCCGCACCTTGCCGGGGATGAGCTTGCCCGGCAGCGCATCGAGCGTGATCCGCACCGGCTGACCGACGATGATCTTCGGCGCGTCCACTTCGTCCATCGGCGCCTTGACGTAGAGGCACGAATCGTCGATCAGGTCGATGGCCGGCGGCGTCGGCACACCGGGCGGCGACGGCGTCGAGTATTCACCCAGTTCGCCGACGATCTTGGCGATAGTGCCGTCGAACGGCGCATACAGCGCGACGCGCCCCTGCTCAACGCGGGTGGCCCTGAACTTGGCTTCGGCCTGCGCCACATCGGCCTTGGCGGTATTGCAACTGGCACGCTTGACATCGGCCTCGGTGTGGGCAAGCTCCTCGCGGCTGGCCGAGACAAAGCCCTTTTCGCGCAGCTCGGCCTGCCTTTTTGCCTCTTTTTCGGCGTTGACCGCAGCAATGCACACTTCGTCGACCCGCTTGCCAGCCAGCGCGACCTGCGCCTGCGACAGCGCCGCCTGTGCCTGCTGATCGTCGTTCCACAGCTTCAATAGCAACTGCCCCTTCTTCACCCGGTCGCCTTCCTTGACGCCGAGGTACTCGATGCGCCCGCCGATGATGGTCGACAACTTGGTGCGCAAACAGGCCTCGACCGTACCGGCCCGGGTATTGGCCAGCGTAGCTTCCACCTTGCCTGCGGCGACTTCCTTCAACACGACGGGGATGGGCTTGGTTCGGGTGAACCAGGCAAAGGCGAGGCCGAGAACGGCCACGATGGCGACGACAATTGCAATGCGGCGCATGAATAGCTCCCTGGCGGAGACCGGCGCGCAGCCGGTAGAACAGCGAATGCGCCTATTTTCCTCCATCCCGGCGCTTTGACCAAAACTGCTGCGCAGATTGCCCGCCAAAAAACAATATTATTGTTTTCTGGCTTTTTCCCGAAAATAGTCTAATTTGAAACTGTGCTGTGGCTCGCAGCAAACCCGGCATGGTTTGGCAGTAACCGCTGCGTAACAGGGGATTACATGGACGCATTCCTGGAAACCAATCTTGAGATGACCGAGTAGTACCCGCAGCGGCGAAAAGCCGAATGCTCCGGCCGGAAGGGCGGGAGCCGCAGTCAACGAAGCCCATGCTCCCCTCGGTGCGTGGGCTTCTCGTTTTCTGGGCGCTTTGTCGTTTTCGACGCTTGCACATTGAACCATTCCCTGCCAAATTAATCGAACTTCGACAGCCAACTCAAGGAGACTCCGATGCAAAAAACCATTGCCGCCCTGCTCGCCGCCGTATTTGCACTCGCCAGCGTTTCCGCCTTTGCCTGCGGCGACAAAGCCAAGGACGAAAAGCAGATGAGCACGCCGTCCAAGCCAAAAACCTGATCGGGCATGAAAGCGAAAAGGCAGCTTCGGCTGCCTTTTCTGCGTTTACGGCTGTTTGAGGAACAACTCGGGATCGACCGCCGTGTTGTTGAGGATGACGGCCCAGTGCAAGTGGGGGCCGGTCACCCGGCCGGTCGAACCGACGGCACCGAGGATTTCGCCCTTTTTTACCGGTTGACCGGAACGGACGTCAATGCGCGACAAGTGCATGTAGGCGGTGATCAGCCCCTGGCCGTGGTCGATGAACACCGTATTGCCATTGAAGAAGTAATCGCCGGTATTGACCACCACCCCAGCGGCCGGCGCCTTAACCGGCGCGCCGGTGCCGACCGCGACATCGAGCCCGGCGTGCGGATTGCGCGGCTGGCCGTTGAAGATGCGGCGCAGGCCGAAGCGCGACGACAGCGGGCCGCTGGATGGCAAGATGAAGTCGGTGGCCGGCGCCGTCTCGGCAAAATGGCGCTTGATTGCTTCGGTCACTTCCCGCTCGCGCTCGATCCGCGCCAGATCGTCCGGGTTCGGTTCGACCTTGCGCTTGTCCTTGATCGTCAGGCGTTGCTCGGGGTAATTCTTGGCCTGGATGGCGACTGCCTTGCCGGTTGCGGTCGACCCGCTAAAAACGCTGATTTCCAATTCGCCGGGCAAGGTGTCGAGCGGGATGCCGAGCAAGGCAAACCAGCGCCCGTTGTCGCGCACAACGGCCAGCGGCTGCTCGCCCCAGCGCGCGCTCGGCTGCACCGCACCGACACGCCCGAGGTCGATGACGGCAACGCCACCGGGCACTGGCGCATGCTGCGGCAGTGCGGCGGCGCCAAGGCTCAGGCCGAGGCCGGCCAGCAGCGAGACGTAGTGTTTCATGCGCTGCTCCGGCCCGCCCACCACAACCGCAGGCGCAGGCCGAGTTCGCTGGTGTAGCCGAGCGAAACGAAGCGGACATCGCCGGCCGGATCGATGACGACGAAGGCCGGCGTGCCGGCCAGACCGAATTGCCGCAGAATTTCCGCTGCCGGATCGGCCAGCGTCGGCCAGCGATACCCCTTCCCGGCCATCACAGCGGCGACCTGATCCGCCGTTCCGGACTGGATGGCAATGCTGGTCACCGGCCAGTTGGCGCCGATGTTGGTGACATTGCCGGCGGTCGTCTTGCAGATCGGGCACCACTCGGCCCAGAAATAGAGCAGCACCGGCCGGCCGGCATGCGCGGCGCGCCAGGTGGCAAGTTCGAAGGGCTGCCCATCGACCAGACGGCCGGCGAATTCCGGCGCCGGGCCACGCGGCGCGGCGCGCGTCTGCCAAAGCTGGACGCCGGCCACGATGGCGATCAACAGCAACGCCTCGGCTGCCCAGCGGCGCCAGCGCGGCGTTTGCTTTTCCGGTTTTACGGGTTTTGCGTTATCGCTCAAATCACTGCTTACAGCTTGGCGGCCTTGAAGGTGTTGCACTGGTTGATGTCGCCGGTCTCGAAGCCGCGCTTGAACCAGCGCACCCGCTGTTCTGAGGAGCCGTGGGTGAAGCTTTCCGGCACGATTCGGCCCTGCGCCTGCTGTTGCAGGCGGTCGTCACCAATGGCGGTGGCGGCAGCCAAGGCCGCTTCAAGGTCGCCCGGTTCGAGGATGTTCTTCATGGCGTCGGTACGCTTGCCCCAGACGCCGGCGAAACAGTCGGCCTGCAGTTCCAGGCGCACGGAAAGGGCGTTGCCTTCAGCCTTGCCGGCACGCTGACGCGCCGCCTGCACCTGGTCGGAAATGCCGAGCAGATTCTGGACGTGATGCCCGACTTCGTGGGCCACCACGTAGGCCTGGGCGAACTCGCCCGGCGCCCGGAAACGATCCTTCAATTCGCGGAAGAAAGTCAGGTCGATATAGACCTTCTGGTCACCCGGGCAATAGAACGGCCCCATCGCCGCCTGGCCGGTACCGCAGGCGGTCGGCGTCATGCCGGAAAACAGCACCAGCTTGGGTTCTTGGTACTGGCGGCCGCTGGCGCGAAAGACTTCGTTCCAGGTGTCTTCGGTCGAGGCCAGCACCTTCGAGACGAAACGCGCGGTTTCATCGGTGGGCGGCGCCTTGTGGGCTGCTGGCGCCCTTTGCTCGATGGCCGGCATGCCGCCACCGCCGCTCAGCATGCTGAGTACCGTCAGCGGATTGATGCCAAGAAAATAGCTGGCGACCAGCGCAATGACGATGGTGCCGATGCCGAGGCGCCCGCCCCCGAGACGCAGACCGCCGCCCCCGCCGAACCCGCCGCCCCGGCGGTCTTCGAGGTTGTCGCTTTCTCGTTGGTCGTCCATGCGCATGGTGAATTCCTTGTTGTGTCATTGGCCGATGATCGGCCGGGGCAGGGAAAAACGTGTGTCGGTGCGGGCGTAGCCGTCACCACCCAGCTTGCCAACCGAGGTCAGTTTTTCGGGGTCGATCATGCCATTGCTCAAAATTGCATCGTCAGCGTACACGTGTACAACGTCAAGCAGTACAACATGACTGCTGCCCGGACCTTTGCCAAGCGGGATCAGTTGGCGCAAACGACATTCGAAGCGGACTGGCGAGGCGGCGACTCCCGGTGGCGCGACTCGCTGGCTGGGCGTGGTGGCGATGCCGAGGGCGGCGATTTCGCTGGTCTGCGGCGGATAGTCGCCGCAGGTCTGGTTCATGACCGCAACCAGGGCGTCGGTGACGATGTTGATGACACATTCGCCGGTCGCTCGCAGATTACGCAGGGTGTCCTTTTCCGGAGACAGGTCCGGACCGGCACGTCGCCAGGTCAGGGTGAGGCTGAGTACCGGCGGCGCGATACAAGCGACTGTGAAAAATGAAAACGGTGCCAGGTTGGTAATGCCGTCGGCGCTTTGTGTGCTGACCCAGGCAATCGGCCTCGGCTGGATGGCGTTGGTGGCCAGCTGGTAAAAGGCTGGCATCGGCGGGATCTGGCTCAGATCGAATTCCACGGCGCTGTTCGCTTAACGGTAAAGGTTGATGGCGTCGCGGGTTTCCAGCGCGGCCTGGCGCGCGGCAGCGGCAAAATTCTCGTCCTTGCCGGCATAGAGAATGGCACGCGAGGAATTGATCATCAAGCCGGTGGCATCGACAGTACGGCCAGCTTTGACGGTGGCTTCGATGTCGCCCCCCTGGGCACCGATGCCAGGCACCAGCAACGGCATGTTCCCAACGATTTCCCGCACGCGCGCAATCTCTGCCGGGAAGGTGGCGCCGACGACGAGGCCAATCTGGCCGCTACTGTTCCATTCGCTGGCTGCGAGGCGGGCAACGCGTTCGTACAGCTTTTCACCGCCGACATCTAGGAATTGCAGGTCGGAACCGCCGGGATTAGACGTGCGGCAGAGCAGGATTACGCCCTTGTCCGGGTAGGCCAGGTAAGGCTCTACCGAATCGCGGCCCATGTAAGGGTTGACCGTCACCGCATCGGCCTTGAAGCGCTCGAAGGCTTCAATTGCGTACTGCTCAGCGGTGGAGCCGATGTCGCCGCGCTTGCTGTCGAGAATGACCGGGATGCCGGGGTGTTTTTCGTGGATGTGGGCGATCAGCGCTTCGAGCTGGTCTTCGGCGCGGCGGGCGGCGAAGTAGGCGATCTGCGGCTTGAAGGCGCAGGCGAGGTCGGCGGTGGCATCGACGATGGTTTTGCAGAATTCGAAAACAGCATCGTCACGGCCCTTGAGGTGGGCGGGGAACTTGGCCGGGTCGGGATCGAGGCCGACGCAGAGCAGGGAATTGTTCTTCTGCCAGGCGGCGGCAAGCATTTGGGTAAAGGTCATGCAACGTCCTTTTTCACTTCATGAGGCAGGAATCGGGAGAACTTTTCGGGCAGCACACAGGTTTGCAGGCTACGCTGGGTGAACAGGAAACGACCATCGCAAACGAAGCCGAGTTCCTGCCAATCGACTTCCTTGTTCAACATCAGCGTGCATTCGATCAGTTCGCGGCGCGGGATGCGGCGGTTTTTGGTGAATAGCGCCAGCACCGCTCCGTCGAAGGCGTTGCAGTCGTGCAGAAAGAAGGGCTCGGGCTTGCGCGTGCGGCCATTGACGTAGATGCGCGGATGCAGGTTGATCGGAAAATGCCGGCCCCACTGCCACCAGTTGCTTTCGTCGAAGGCCTTAACGCGGCGGGCGAGCAGCGCTTCCTTGTGCTTTTCCAGATGTGGGTGCTTGATGCCGTAGAGCATGCGGCGGGTTTCACCGGTTTCCACGGTCTTCGAGCAGACGAATTCCATGTTGCCCTTCGGGTGCGTGAAGATGTTGTCGGCCCCGGAAACGGCGCCGACCTTCACCGAAAACACGTCGGCAAAGCGCACGCTGTAATCGTCGCGCAGAAACATCAACTGGCCATCGACCTCGACGAAGCGCCGACCGTCGGCCATGTGGCGATCCGTGCGCCCCTTCTCGAAGCGGAAGATGGCGCAGTTCGGCGTATGCTCGCCGAAAACCCGGGTGTCGCCAGTCTCGTAGAAATGCGTGATGCTGCCCTGCTCGTAGAGCCAGGCATTGAGCTTCTTGGCGGCAGTGAGCTTGATGAACTCGCGCGGCACGATGAAGATCAGTTCGCCGCCCGGCTTCAAGTGCCGGACACATTTTTCGATGAAGAACAGGAACAGGTTGCTGCGCTTGTCGAAGAATTCGGATTTCAGCCTTTTTTGGGTGTCGACCGCAACATCCTGAAAACGCACGTAAGGCGGGTTGCCGATGATGGTGTCGAACTGTTCTTCAAGCGGGTAATCGAAGAAATCGCGAACCTCGACGCCCTCCGGCACCACACGCGGGTCGACTTCAATACCGACGACGTCGGCGCCCCGCTGGCGCAAGGCATCGAAGAACGCCCCATCGCCGGCCGAGGGCTCAAGCACCCGCCCGGTGTGCGCGCACAATTCGAGCATGAAGGCCACCACATTGGGCGGCGTGAAGACCTGCCCGAGCCGTTCTACGTCGCGCGCCACCACGATGCTTAAAATCCGGCGCCCGGCTGAGCCAGATAAGCCAGTTCCTCTGGCGTCGAAGGTCGCCCCAGCGCCGCATTGCGATGAGGAAAGCGACCAAACTTGACGATCACATCGCGGTGCTGATGCGCGTAATCGAGAAAGCCTGCATGCGCGGGATAAGCGTCTGCCAAAGCCCCGAACAAGGCGACGGAGCGGTCCTGATCCTCAATCGCTTCACTGTGCTCGAAGGGCAGGTAGGCAAATACTCGCTGCACCGGCGTCATTGTCTTGTCCCAGCCCGCTTCCAGCACCTGCCTGGCAAGCGCGAGAGCCGCTGCATCTCCGGCAAACCCACGCGCAGTGCCGCGAAACAGGTTGCGCGGAAACTGATCGAGCAGGATCAACAGCGCGAGCGCCCCCGCTGGCGACTCCGCCCAATCGGCATAACGACCGGCGAGCGCCGATTCGACATCGGGCAGGAATCGTTCGCGAATCTGCGCATCGAAGGTCGGATCCTTGCGGAACCAGACGGCACGCGGCCGCCCCCAGTCAGCGTCGGATTCGCTGCCGAACCAGAAAGTCAGAATGGCATCGACTGCTGAATCGGTCATCCCGTCGCCTTGCCCCACGAATCCTTGAGCGTGACGGCCCGGTTGAAGACCGGGGTGCCGGGCTTCGAGTCGATGCGGTCGGCGACGAAGTAGCCATGGCGCTCGAACTGGAAGCGTTGTTCGGCTTGTGCGTCCTTGAGCGAAGGCTCAAGCATGGCGGTGATGACCGTTTTCGAGGCCGGGTTGAGGTCGTCGAGGAAGTCGCGTTCCAACTCGGGTGCATCGCCTTCGCGCCGCGCGCCGGGTGCGGGGACACTGAACAGACGGTCGTAGAGGCGCACTTCGGCCGGGTACGCATGCGCTGCCGAGACCCAGTGCAGGTTGCCCTTGACCTTGACGCTGTCGGCGCCGGGCGTGCCCGACTTGGTGTCAGGCAGGTAGGTGCAATGGACGGCGATGACCTTGCCGTTTTCGTCCTTGTCGCAGCCGGTGCATTCGACGATGTAACCGTATTTCAGGCGCGCCTTGTTGCCCGGGAAGAGGCGGCGAAAGCCTTTTTCGGGGACTTCCTGGAAGTCTTCGCCTTCGATCCACAGCTCGCGGCCGAAGGGCATGGTGCGCGTGCCCAGCTCCGGATGCAGCGGATGGTTGGTGATCGTGCAGTCCTCGAACTGGCCTTCCGGGTAATTGTCGATGATCAGCTTGAGTGGATCGAGCACGGCGACGCGGCGTTCGTCGGACTCGTTCATCACTTCGCGCATGGCGTCTTCGAACAGCACGTAGTCGATCAGCGAATCGTTCTTGGTGACACCAATGCGCTCCATGAAGAGCTTGAAGCCGTCGGCCGAATAGCCACGGCGACGGGCGCCGACCAGGGTCGGCATGCGCGGGTCGTCCCAGCCTTCGACGTGCCTTTCCTGCACCAACTGGATCAGCTTGCGCTTGGAGAGGACGATGTAGGTCAGGTTGAGGCGCGAGAATTCGATCTGTTGCGGCAGCGGGCGCTGCAACAGCCCGCCTTCGGCGATGCGTTCGAGCAGCCAGTCGTAGAAGGGGCGCTGATCTTCGAACTCCAGCGTGCAGATCGAGTGGGTGATGCACTCCAGCGCATCCTCGATCGGGTGGGCGAAGGTGTACATCGGATAGACGCACCACTTGTCGCCGGTGTTGTGGTGCGTGGCGTGGCGGATGCGGTAGATCGCCGGGTCGCGCATGTTGATGTTGGGCGAGGCCATGTCGACCTTGGCGCGCAGGATGTGCGTGCCATCGGCAAATTCGCCGGCCTGCATGCGCTTGAAGAGATCGAGATTTTCTTCCACCGAGCGGTTGCGGTAGGGCGAATCCTTGCCCGGCTGGGTCAGCGTGCCGCGATTGGCGCGCATTTCCTCCGCGCTCTGGCTATCGACGTAGGCGTGACCGACCGAGATCAGGTACTCGGCGAACTGGGCCATCCAGTCGAAGTAATTGGAGGCGAAATAGAGGTTGGTTTCGCTGGCGTCTTCCCACGAACAGCCGAGCCATTTGACGGCGTCGACGATGGAATCGACGTATTCCTGCTCTTCCTTCTCCGGGTTGGTGTCGTCGAAGCGCATGTGGCAGCGGCCGCCGAATTGCCTGGCGAGGCCGAAGTTGAGCAGGATGGATTTGGCGTGGCCGAAATGCAGGTAGCCGTTTGGCTCGGGCGGAAAGCGGGTGCGGATTTTTGCCGGATCGAGCGGCGCGGCGGCGTGTTCGGCGGCGAGGCCCGGGTGACCGGCCCAGTGGCGCTGGGCATGCTTGCCGGCGGCGAGGTCGGCTTCGACGATATTCCTGATGAAATTGGCTGCAGGTGCGACTTCTGGTTTGGCGGGGCTGCTCACGGTGAAACCTCTGTATTCAATCGCGCTATTTTAACGGCTGGCGCTCCTAAACCGCTAGAATTCAGCCGATGAGCGCGCTCCACAACCTCTCCGCCGTAAACTTCCTCGCCGTCGGCCTTGGCGCCGCTTTCGGCGCGTGGGCGCGCTGGCTTCTCGGGCTGGCGCTCAACCCGCTGTTTTTCGCCGTGCCGCTCGGCACGCTGGCCGCCAACGTGATCGGCGGCTACCTGATCGGCATTGCGGTTGGCCTGTTCCACCTCAACACGCATTACCCGCTGGCCTGGAAGCTGTTCGCGATCACCGGCTTTCTCGGCGGGCTGACCACCTTTTCGACCTTCTCGTCGGAAGTCGTCGAACGCCTGCTGGCCGGCCAGCCAGCCTGGGCCATCGGTCTCGCTTCGCTGCATCTGGCCGGCTCGCTGACAGCGACTTATCTTGGCCTGCTTACCGTCGGGGCAAGCCGCATCTGGTCCTAGCCCCCCGGGTAATGTCCCGGAAAAAATACTGTAACAAAAACATCAGAGAATGCCGTTTCCCAACCAATTCTGAATGGAGACGGTCATGCGTTCCTTGATCCTCGTTGCGGCATCTGCCCTGACCCTTGCGGCTTGCGCCAGTTCGGCCCCAACCAACGAAAAGGCCGCTGCTGCGCCGGCCCCCGCTGCAGCCCCGACCAAAGCCGCACCGCCGCAATGCTATTCCGGCGATCACGGCAAGTTCTTCGATGTCGGCACCAAGACCACGATCTCCGGCGTCGATGTCGTCTGTCAGCCATCGAGCGACGGCAAGAGCGCGCAATGGATGGGCGCCAAGGCCAAACACTGATCGAATAATTGATCCCATCGACGCCACCCTTCGCGGTGGCGTTTTTTTTGCAAGGTTATCGGCGACGCTCGGCTTTGCATCCGCAACTCCGTAGGGCAACGGTTTCCGGAATTCAGCCTAGGCCGAAAAAGCAGGCCTGTCGCGGTCGACCGCCAAAAAACGGCAAAAACGCTCGCATCCGCTCAGAACAAGCGGGACAAATGCTCAGCCAACCCCTGCTCGTTAACGAAGGTGATGTCGTACATTGCGGTATAGGCGCGCGCCTTGTCGTCTTCCAGCCCGGCAATGCACATCACGAATTGTTTGCCGGTTAGAGCAAGGCGCTTTTTCAACGCCAGGTAACGGTCGATGTTCTGGCGGAACTCCCCACTCTTGCATTCGATACAGATCGGCGTCGTGCCATCGACGAGCATGAAAACATCGAGTTCGTATGGATCGCCATTGGCCAACACAATTTCAAGGCCACGTGCGCAGGAAATGCGGCGACCACGCTCTTTGGCGTAGCGCAAGCTGGACATCAGGGCATGCCATTCCAGCCATTCGCCGTTGAAAAACTGGCGAACCCCCGGGGCACTTTGCAGAATCAGACGGATATTATTTTCCTGCTTGTTGTGAAAGCATTTGGCAACGAAGGAAAAGTCGTACAACTGCTTGCAGAAGGTAACGAGCGCCTTGGCCTCGTCCGGCGTCTTTTTTTCAAGGTTGATCGTGGTGCCGTTGTATTCCTTCTGCTGCGACCAGCGAATGCGGTCGACCACTTCCTTGAAGAGCATCAGATTACTGCCGATAACCTCGGCCACTTCGTCGAAAAAACCGCTGGTATCCACACCACGCAGATCGGCCTGAACCTTGATTTGACGCTTGTGGAACCAGTCGTAGATCGGGCCATGCTGGATTTCCGTCGCCAGTTGATCGGTATTGCCGAGATCCAGACCGGCCAGCGGCGCAGCCGAAGCCACCGGCTGTGCTGCGGCCTGCGCGGTGGTCGGCGCCGATTTGAGGCGGATCAACTCGCGCTGAGCATCAAAATACTTGTCGAGCAGTTTCTCGATGAAGAACAAGGTCGGATAAATCTTGGCCGGTTCGGCACATTTCGGACAAGCGATGCTCTGCCCGGCAAGGCCATCGCCTTGCTCGGCGAGCAGCCCGCATTTGTTGCAACGGAGAATAGCCATGGGTCGATTACGGGAAGTCAAATAATGACTGGAGTATAACCCGGTGGGCGGTAGGCACTGGTTTGGCCTTGGGGGCTTGGGGTTCCGCGCTTGAGGCGCGGGCCGGTTTTTCTCAAGCTTGGGGTTCCGCCCTGCTGGCGGGCGTACTTTCTTTTGCTTCGCCAAAAGAAAGTAGCCAAAGAAAAGGCGACCCCTGGGTCGGCGCCCTTCGGGTTCCTTGCGCTACTCGGCGGGCCGGGCGGCTTGCTAAACTCGCCTGCGGCTCAAACAACGCAAGCCGAAGGCCCCCGGCCCGCCTGCGTTGCTCAGCGCCTCTCAAGGGGCCCGAAAGGCGTCTCAGTGCGAACAGCGGACGAAGAAATGGCCTGTTAAAGAGAACCGAGATATTCAGTAGGGCGGAAGCGCGATATTTGGGGGATTTACCGTTTGTTACTGGGTAATATCGCGTGCACTTGAGAAAACCACTTTCGCATCAGGAAACAACTATTCGCGCACGTTTTAGGCGCTTGCCAAGTCGAGCGCGCCAACTGCGCCAATTACCAGAGATGGGCTGGCAGTAGTTCTGATTTCTGTTGAGATGCCACTGTTCAGGTCAATCGCGATGACCAGTGTTGAACCGGAAATAACGTTGGCGCCGGCGTCAGCGTCTTTAAGGCTCTGGACATGGCGGTACAAAGTAGAGCGTGCAACCTTGATACCGACGACGGCTAACTCATCGCGAATCAGATCAATGTGTTCATATTGATAGCGCCGGATCATGCCGGCCACTTTGGCCTGTTGCTCAGGAGTTAACTTTGTAATCTGGTGTGCGCGGCCCATCTGTTTATCCTCAGTGAAGTCGTTTTAGTCGAGAGTGGCGTCGAGAACCTGCATGACGATATCGATCAAGGCAAGCTCATCGTCAGGGGCGAGCGTGCCGGCGTCCGGGTCGGCGAAAAGCAGGCCGCGCCGATCCATCTTCTTGGTTCCCCACTCGTGGTAGGCGGCATATTCGCGGTCGAAGCCGATGATGGCACTGTCGGCTGTTGCTTGGTAGCTTGTCCCGCCTAACAGTTCGCCAACACGATCAAGCAGCGTTCCGTGACCATCCTTCGGGTAACTCTCTTTTGTCGATGGCTTCCACTTTGCCCAAGGTAGACCGAGCGGGTCGGTCTCCGTATCGAAACGTTCGAGGACGCGGTTTTCCATTTCAAAGCCGATATTGTGCATGATCGGCGTCAGATCGTTGGTGACCCCGTACAAGCGATCCAGAACTGCGGCGAGCGGAGCGCTATCGACAGTGACGATCAGGCTCATGGCTGAGCAGCTTTCTTGCGCAGAAACTCTGGAATGGGCGGGGGATTTTCAGGTAGTGGCTGGCGCGGTGTGGTTTTGATGATAGCGCCGGACGGGTCGGTATCAAACGAACCGATCCGGGTCAGCTCGTCGAAGCCCAGGCCAAGGAACGATCCACCGGGCCGTACCGGAATCTTGAAATCTCCGCAATCCGGGTAGTCGGTGCGACCCCAGACGGAAATCAGGGATTCTTTTTCATCAAAAAAGACCAGAACGTGCATTACAGCCCCTTGTCGTCGAGCATTTGATACAAGGCCGCCCTGGTTTCCGGAAAGGCGCCCGCTACACTCAGGAAACTAGCGGTTCCCGTGCCGTGGCGCAAGGCATACAGTTCCGCGATCGTTTCCAGGGCGCCACGCGGCCAAGGCTGCGTAAGATACGCGATCTCGCGATCCATCCCCGGCATGGCGTTGGGCAGATAGGCGGCAAGCGCCGCAGATTCCTTGCGCCATGCCGCCGCGACCACCGGGTTTTCGGCGAGGCGATGAATTTCGTCGAGCGCGTGGCCAAATTCATGCGCCAATACTGTCGCGCCACGCGCACCATCGGCGGCGCGCCATGTTCCGGATGCCAAATCGAGCGCCTGTTCGGCGACCAGTATCTGCCGCAGCGCAAAGCGCGTCAGACCATCCACCTGTTCGTAGATCGGATCGGTCAATTCCGGTGCAGCATTGACGATCCGGTCGACTACCTTGACCTCGTAGCCAGCCGCCGCGATGGACTTGCGAGCGCCTTCCGGCAAGCGCTCATAAGCCTGATTTACCGCCTGGGAAAATCCCGCACTGACATCCTTACCAACTACGGTCGACATCGCCGCCTGGCGGATCGGCGCCGGCAGGTTATCCAGCTTGTCGAGCCCGACCTTCTCCAAGCCCGCCTGGCGGGTGCGCGCCAGCCCTGGGTTGTAATCGAAACCGGGGGCGATGCCCGCTGGGATTTTACTCACCTCGCCGGTGCGCTTGTTCGTCCATTCGATCAACTGTTCCGGTGGCGCCTCGGTCTCGATCGTGCCGGCGGCGCGGCGCTTGTCGTACTCCGCCTGCGACAGGCTTACCACGCGGCACCGGCAGCGCCAGGCATTCGGCGGCCAGTGCGTTGCCCAGAACGGATCGTCGACCGGCAAAGTCAGGTTGTTCCAGACGCGGTGCGTCGCCCGCACGCGCTCGTCGCCCTTGGTGATGTAACGGATATAAGGATGCGACGAACGATTGCGCCAGGCGCGCTCCCACTGGCCGGCGCTGTAGGCCATGCGGGTGTTGGTGTCGTAGATCAGCTTCAGGCGGGAGGAGTCGAACTTGGTGGCCACCGCCTCGCCGGTCGCCGGATCGGGCACCTGCACCTCACCCCACCAGCCTTCCTGCTTGAGCAGCGCTTTCGTATCGCGCATCCAGTCACGACGCGACAAGTCGCCGTCCACCGACTTCGTGATGCCGTCCTGCATCGCCTTGAGCAGATCGAGGCGTGCCAGCCGGCTGACGGTGAATTGCTGGCCGTGCTCTTCGTGCCATAAATCCTGCCAGGAGAAGGTCTTGGTCAGTTGCCCGCGCCCGGCCAGGTAATCCACCGCCTCCTGGTTGGTCAGGCGTTGCAGTTTGGCGAACTGCTGGGCGGCGCTCTCAGGCATTTGGCCGCCATCCATGACCGACATGCCAGCCGCCGCAGAATCGGCAGCGGTAAGCGTTCAGGGGACTCCAGCCCTTGGCGTGGTGCAGCCCGCAAATGTGCGCGCGTGCCTCAGCCTCGGTCGTATGTCGAACCTTATGGCCGCAGGCGCGGCGGCGAATGGCGCGCTTACTGCTCATTGAGATTCAATTCCAGCATTGCCCGCCAGGCGCGCGGCGAAACAGGTGCGCGCCAGATCCTCAGCCAGCGGATCGGCATTCATTTGCGCCAGCAGCGCCGGCAGGCGGGCGATCAGTTCGGCCGCCGTTTCGCCATTGCGCGCCGCCTCGTCGAGTGCTGCCTGCAACGGCGCCAGCATCGGGTCAAGCAGCGGCTGCCAGTTTGCCGACTCGGCTTCGATCAACTGGTCAATCGCATCGCCAGCCGCCGCCTGCGGCGCCGCCTCGGCAAAGCTGGCCGTCGCCGGGTCTTCGGTTTTTGGCACTTTTTTGCCGTCGACCGCAACCGGCTTGCCGTCGATCAAGGGCGCCACGCCCGGCACCACCGGCGGCGGCTTCGGCTCAGGCGCCTTCTTCTTGCGCCAGCCATCGCCGTATTTCTCCCGAACGGCTTCTTCTTCCAGCTCGAAGCCCATGCTGGCCACGTTGGCATCGGCCTCGCTCTCGGCCTTCTTGTCTTCCTCTTCCTTGATTTGCCGATACACCAGGCACGGCGCCAGGCCGTTGTATTCGCAGATCCACGCGATCAGAGACGAATTCAGCGTCTCCGAGAGCAGATCGGAGTCGGCCTGCACCAGGTCGAGCCGTACCGACTGCCGTTCCTTGCTCGCCGCCGCCAGCGCGCCGCCGCCCTGGGCGCGCGGCTCCTGGCCAAGTACTACTTCGGCAATCCAGTCGTCCATGTACTCGCACAGCGCCTGCTGCGTCGTCACGCTGCCGGTCAGCTTGCTTTCCAGCAGCTCCAGTTGCATGCCTTCCGGCGTCATCACCACGCCGTCGTTGCTCATTGCGCGCAGGGCGTCAAACAGCGTCGACTTTTCCTTCGGCGTGGCGTTGCGCGGGTATTTCCCCCAGGGCGTCGGTGCGCCGAAGCGATCATTCAGCTTGTTCCAGCTGATGACCCCCTTGCGCTTGAAGAAAACCGGCCAGTACAGTTGGAGCCCGAGGCCGGTGCCGTAGGGGTTGTCGTCTTCCGGGTTGCAGCGATGGACGATGAACTTGCGCTCCGGCAGCTCGACGCCGGTCAGCATGTTTTCCTTGGTCAGCAGGCGTAGCTCCGGGCCCGCGTTTTCATCGGTCTGCACATAGACGAAGCGCCGTTGACGGCGCTTGATGATCCGCTTCGGCACGATCCGGCCATCGACCACCGTCCACACGATCTCGCTGACTGAATAGCCCGTCAGCAGCGCGTCGAGCAGGTCGCGGCACAACTGGTCGAAGTTGATCGCCTGCAGGATGTCGGTCAGTGTCTTCGCGTCGGCCTCGCCGCCATCCTTCACCGCCTTGACCGTCCATTCCCGCCCGACCAGTGCGCCGATCCGCTTCTGCAGCGTCGAGAACACCTTCCCGTCGCGCTTCAGGTCGCGATACATCTCGACGTTCTGGCCCTTTTCCAGCAGCAGCGGGTCGTTGCTCCGCAGCAGGCCCATGTAGTTCGTCTCGAACGGATCGCGCAGCCGGTTGGCTACCTCGGTATCGAGCAGCGGCTGCTTTACTGCCGCTTCAGTCTTTTTAGTAACCATTGATGAACCCTTCGGTTTCGGTGATCGACGCGCGCGGGCCGTCGCTCTGGTACTCAATCGGCGCCGCCGGGTCGCTCGCCGCGTGGATCGCCAGCGCCAGCGCCCAGAAACGGTCGGCGTGGCCATCCGGCGTGCTCTCGGCGACGAAGCGGATGTTGCCGGCGGCCGTCGTCACCTTCTGGATCTTGCGCAGGTCGGCGCGGATCGTCTGGTCGTCCGGAATGCGCAGCTTGCGGTCTTCCATCGCGCCTTTCAGCGGATAGGCCAGCGCCTCCTTCACCTGGCCGGAGAAGTTGACCGCCTCCACCCGGTGCTCGCCGAACTTGTCCTGGGCATCGTCCGCCCAGCCGATCCCCAGGCCGGTGGCGTCAATGCAGATGCGGTCGCAGATGGCGAACCACGGATAGAGAATGTCCTCCTGCGCGCTCTTGCGCATCTTCTCCAGCGCAATCACCTTGCGCGTGTACAGCACGTCGCCCAGCTGCTCGACCACCCACAACACCGTCAAATCCTTCTTGCGGCCGATATCGACGCCGCAGAACAGCCGGCCGGCGAACACGTCGTCCACCTCGCGCTCCCACGGCATATTCGCCAAGTACTCGCAGCCGGTAATCAGCTCGTACTCGATGAACTTGCTGTCGTCGTCGGACGGAATACACATATATTCCTGATCGAACGACTCATCGTCAGCGGCGCCGGCCTTAGTGAAATCGAAGTACTCGGCCTCATCCATGTCCTGCTGCTCGGCATCCTCCGGCAGTGCCTGCTGCAACTTGTAGAGGAAGCCCTGGTCGAGCGCATCTTGCAAGGTCACCCGGTGCAGGCTGATTTTCTTTGGGTTTCCCTTCTCGCGGATCTCGCGGATCAGTTGATTGAAAAAGGAATTGGAGCCGCGATGCGTGCTGATAACTTTTAGCCGCCCACCCCAGGTGATACCGGGGTAAGCAATCGCCCACATCTTGCGTTGATCGCGGTGCAGTGCGAATTCGTCGAGCGTACGACCGCCACGCTTGCCGGCCTGCGCATCCGGGTTGCTCGACATGCTGTGGATGCGCTTGCCGCTAGCGAACTGCAGCACGTAGGCGGTCAGCCCCTCCTTCGGATCGATGACCATCTCGCCGAGATCCTGCGCCGCCATGTTCATAATGCTCGCCCACAGCTTGCAATCCTCAATGAAGAGGCGCGCCTGAATATCGTCGCGGCTGCTCACCCATTCATCGTGACGAGCATCCTGCGCGGCCACTTCTTCATCGGCGTCATAAGCTGTCGACCAGGTAACCCCGATCTGGCGCGACTTCTCCATCAGCTTCAGTCGCGATTTGTCCAAAATCCACTTGGACTGGAATGGCAGGAAGATCGCATCCGGGTTGGCCGGAATGACCTTGGCGCGGCCCTTGAATCGCGGCATCACACGATCCCCAGCGCCTCGCGGATCGCCCGCTTGGTATCCTCGGTGACGCCGCCCTTGCTGCCCATTGCATCCAGCTTCGCCTTCTGCTCTTCGATCAGCTTCTCGCGCGCCATCTTCGCCACCGCCTGGCGCTCGCGCAGGTTCAGGCTGCGCGATTCCTGCGCCGCCTTCGCCGCCCGCGCCAGATCGAGCACGTCGCTGATTTCGGCCTTGTCGTTCTCCAGCTGGTTGAACGCTGCCTTCGTCGCCAGCGTCGTTACCGCCTGCGCCAGCAGGGCGCCCGACTTGTCGTCGAAATCCTCGCCCAGCTCGGCGACCAGGGCTGAGGCCGCCGTCGACATGGCGCGCTGGTTTTTCATCACCTCCTCGAAACCCATCCGGTAACGCCCCAGCGCCGAGCGCGAAGGTGCCGTGTCCAGGCCGGGAAACGCCTCGCGCACGTCCGCGAACAATTCATCCAGCGTCAGCCGGTTCTCGCGCAGGCGCTGCTCGATGTGCGTGCGTACTTCCGGCGGCAGCTTATCGATGGTCGATTTACGGCCCATCAAATAACCTTCCGGGCCACGCCATCGACAAAGGCAAAGCCGCCGGCGACATCCTGACCACGCTCGGTCAAGGATGCGATCAGCACCGACCCGGCATCCTCAAGCGTGACCAGGTGTTCGCCATCCAGCCAGCGGAATTCCTCTTTCACGCTTTCGCGCGAAACGGCGTATCCGATCTGGTTAAGCATGTCGAACAGCACCGAGCTGTTCGCGCGAAAGCCCGGCTCCCCAAGCAAGACGTGCAAAATCATCAACCGCGCGTTTTTGCGCTTGTGCTCCGCGAAATTCATTATTTGGCTCCGTTGGTCATCAGGTAGTTGTGGATCAGATCGACCGTCTTGCTGGTGCCTGCGAACTCGCCCTGGATGTGCGATATCCCCTTGGCCACTTCGTCGATCCGCGAGTGAATGCGTGCCAGATCGCCGTGCGTCGGCGCATGCACCAGCGACGACTTGATCGCCGCCTGTCCCTTTTCCAGTTCGTCGATGCGCTTGTCCATGCTCGCCTCCAGCTCGGCAAATTTACGGTCGACCGCGTTGTTCCGGTCGCCGTATTTCACGTAAATCCACAAAGCGGCAGATGCCACCGCGTTCAAAACCTGTAAGGCGAGCCCGGCCAAGCGGATATCGTCAGGCGTCATCATGCGAGCCTCCGGAATCGGTTCTGGCGTTCCGCCAGGTCCTGGCATTCCACGCACAATTGCACGCCCGGCCATGCCTCCCGCCGCCCCTCCGGGATCGGCTCGTCGCACCGGGTGCAGATCAGGGCGCTATCACCTGCCACTGCCTTCACCCGGCGCGCGTGTTCGGCCAGCGCGTCGCGGCGCATCTCTTCCTCGCGCGCCTGGGCGCGATCCATGTCATCACTCACTCGGGGCTTCCTCGAAAAATTCCGCTAGCGCGTCGATGCGCCCGCGACAGGTGTCGTAACTTCGCCGGGCAAAGGCGGCCCAGAGCGCGACGTCGGTATCGGAGGCAAAGGCGGCATCGGCGCCAGCAGGCTCGCCGGCGGCGCCGGGCACGGCGGGGGGCTTGATTCCTGCGGCGTCGTTGAGCAGGCGCACAGCAGCAGCGGCCAGACAAGGCCGGCCAGTAGTGACTTTACGTAAAGCATTGCGGGTTTCCTCCAGGGCAAGATCGCGGGCAGATTCGGCAGCGGCCGCGCGTGCCGCCAGTTCGTTTCCGCGCTTGAGTGCAGCAGTGATGACCTCGGCAGCGGCCCTCGCGGCATCGGCGCTCTCATTGGCATGCGCCAGCTCAATGCGCGCGATCTCCGCATCCTTGCGCCAGCCTTCGACCGCCCAGCCCGCAAAAAAAATCAGCGCGGCAAAGACGGCAAGGATCACGGTCTTGATCGTTTCCGGGCTCACGGCAGCACCTCGACAATCTGCATGATCCGCACCCCGTAGGCGATGGCCGCCGCCAGCACGGCGACGACAAGTGTCGCAAGCAAGGCGATGGCCGCTTTCTTGACTGCGTATTTCATTGAGGCTCTCCCATGCACTGGCGATACTCCCGCTGCCGGCGAAGCGTCAGGCCGCGCAGCTCTACCAGCGGGTATTCGTAAGCGCCGGTCTTCGGATTTTTGACTTTCGGCTTCGTGCGGTCGCGGAATTTGTTGAAATCCAGAATGGTCCTGCAGGCCGCCTCGTACTCGCCGGCCTGCAGCTTGCCGGGGATCGACGAATTGCAGACGCGATGCTCCCCGACGTTGCCGGAAAGTCGGACGTAGGTATCCCACTCGTACTGAAACAGGGTAACGTTGGGGCCAAAGCAGGCTTTCAGCACCCGCTCTTTCGCCTCGATGTCGCGCACGGCGCGGCGCACGGCGCGCACCGGATCGACCGTTTCGCCGTGCTTGAGCGGTTTTCCATCGTCGCCCAGTGTCGATCCGTAGCCGTTGGTATCCACATCCCCCGGCACCGGTGGCGCGGCCTTTTCCTGCCAGCCTTCGTCGGTCACCCAGCCCATAAAGCCAACGGCAGAAAAGACCAGCGCCGCAATACTCAGCCGCGCGCCGTTACTCGACATTTTTCACCGTCGCTTTCTGCGCCACGTTGGCGCCGAGGTACAGGGTCAAATCCAGCGAGGCGACCGTTACCCACATGCCGCCATCGATCAAGTTGAAGGCGCGCAGGGCAGTCGCCGCCGCGAGCACCAGCAGCGCCAGGATGAACTTGCGCGAGGCGTAACGGCTCATGGCCAATACCGCCATGCCGCCACCGCTGCGGTGAAGATCGACAAATACGAAATCCAGAACACGCCGGCTGGCGTGAATTTGCGGGTTGCGCGCGGCTTCATGGCTTGCGCTCCTGGTAACGGTTTTCAGGGAGCCAGCACGACTGCGAACCGTGGAAAAAGCGCGCCCGCAGCTCCACGCTGGGTGCGCCATTGCAATAGCCGTAGCCGTCCAGAACGGCGCGTTGGTTGGCGCGTTCGGAAGACAGAAAGTAGAAGCAGTCGCGGCAGAGCATGACGGCAGCTTGCCGCGCGCGCGCGAATCGATCTGAGGAAAGGGTTTTAGTTATTGCGGCTGGCAGATCGGGGCCAGCATGGGGGCTCAGCAGACCTCAACGAATGTTGAAATCAACCCTTACCGAAAGGACCGGAGCATGAAGAAATGACCAAAAAAGTACGCATTGAAAACGCCGACATGGCGCCTTACAAGGTAGTGGTCGAAGTATGGGACAAGGGCTACCCGGAAGGCCAGCCCGACACCCTGGTGAAAACCATCGAACTCAACCATCCGACCGCGATGACCAGTGACGATTGCTATATCACCAGCACCCGTTACCTGGTCGTCAAGGAAGCCCCTTGATCGATACTGAAAAACTGACGAAGGCGCGGGAACGCGCCTTTAGTGTCGCGCAAGCGATGCCGGCGCAGACCCTGGCGGAACTACGAAGCCGGATCGATTCTCTGGTGGCCACGGGAGCCTCATTCCATGAAGCAAAAACAGCTATCCGGCAAGCCACCGGCTAAAGCCATGAGCCGGCGATTTGCCGGTGTGCCGAAGCACCTGCGCGATTACATGCGCGAGCTGGAGGCGAGTATCGACGCGCGCCACCCGCCTGCCAGTGGCAAGCTCAGTCCGGCCGCGCGGAGTGCGTGATCCAGCAACGGCAATCCAGCCACTCGCAAGGGAATTTTTTCTCCTGCCAGAAGGCGTCCGTGTAATGCCTGGTTGTTTGCGATTCAGCCAGGCACTCCGGCCTGGCACGCCCGTCTTCAATGACGCGCAGCCGCCAGTAAGGGAACAGGTCGACTGATTCCAGCAGCTTCTGGCGCTTTTCGGCGTTGATGTAGGCCATCGTGATCCGGTGGGCGAGCAATTCGCCCATTTCCTTGTAGTCCGGCCATTCGTCAGCCTCTTCGTCGATCACCGGCAGCGGCCTGCCCCAGTAAGTCAAATAGTCCTCGTAGCGCGGCCAGGTGATTTCGTTGTCCGCGAAAAACCGCTTGCAAGCCAGGTCAAACTGACGCGGCGCCTTGCCGGAAACGGCATTTTCCCCAGCGGGCAAAACTGCTGCCAGCGCGGCGTGATGGCCCGGAAAGTCTTCCAGACAAACCTGCCAGAAAATCTCTTGGAATAGTGGGTTCATGGGCGACTCACTTGCTTGCTTGCGTCAGCTCGTCGCGTAACTGTTTCAGCTTGTCCTGTTTCAGCAGGATGTCCGTAGAGTAGCGCGAGTTCACCGACTGCATTTCGGTGGCCAGTGCCTGCTCCAGGTTGGCGCCGGCCAGGTTGTTGTTCGCCCTGGACTTGCGCGCCTCGATGGCGGCGATTTCGGCATCGCGCGCCTGCTGGCTCTGGGCGATTGATTCCTCCTGGTGGGCGATCCGTTCTTTCAGGTCGGCGATCTTCGCCTTTTGATCGGCGGCAGCACGCTCCTTCTCGCGCCCGGCCAGGTAAGCCTTGTTGCGGTCGAGGTCGCTGGCTGCTGGCGTGGCCGCTGCGGCCGGTCTGGCGTCGGGTGCTTTGGTTGCCGGCGCCACAGCCGGGGCATCGGCAGCATAACGCACGCCCGCGCACGGCCGATCCTGATAAACCATACCGCCGGCGGTTTTGCATTTGTAGGTCTCTTGGCCGCTTGCTGCGGTCGACGCCAGAAACAGGGCAAAAATCAAAGTGCTGCGGGTCATCAGAACATGCCTTTCTTTCGTCTTTCGGAAAAATCGGACATCGCAGCAATGCCTTTTGATCGTGCCTCTTCCCACTGCTGCCACATGCCCTTTGTGTCCCGTTTGGAAACCGGGTAAATAAGATCGCAGGTTTTGCGCCAGCGCTCGGCCTCGGCTTCATGGTGGGCTTGCCGATCTTTTTGCTTTTCCCGCTTGCAGATCAGCGCTGCATCCTTGTGCAGCCGGGCCAGCCAACCCGCTTGCTGGCAGCGGCGCACGCTGTGCGGTTGGTGGCCGAAATGACCCTCGACCCAGGCGAAACTGCCGTCGATAAGATCCTGGATTTCCTGCATCGCCTCATCGAACAGCCCGGCCTGTTGCAGGTATTTCGCCAGGCGGGTATCGGCATTCAAGGGGCCGCGAATCGCCTGCGCGCGCATCAGGCAGGTGATTGCCCCCGCCCAGTCTCCCGCTTGCTTGTGTGCCGTGGCCTGGCGCTCTAGCTGGTATTCCTCCGATTCCGTGATGGATTGAGCGAGAACGCTAATGCTCATGGCCTGCTGACTCCCGATTGATTAGCAAGGCCAGAAGCAACGTCGCCACCTCGTTCGGACAGCGTTGCGACTTGCAGCCCAGATTCTCTTGCAATACTTAGCAAACCCTGCTCTTCAAGCCAGCTCAATTCGGTTCGCACTAGATCGCCCGATACCGCATGACCGAAAGTCCTGAGCAGGTTTTTCAATACCGCATCATTCGCAACGCCCGCAGGGACTTCATTTAGTATCTGCAGTATGCGAAGACGCCTGTCCCGGCGGAGTTCTTCGGCAATTTCACCATGCTGAAATTGCGAGATGCCGCAAGGGGGTGGTTGAACTCTTGCCGGCGCCGTCATCCGCTTAGGCTCTCCGCTTACCTGAGGTTGATTGCGCTGCCAGACCGGCGGCGCCCTCAACAACGCGCTTGCCGTTTTCATCGGCAGCTTCGTAGTTAGCCAGCAGCGCCCGCTGACGTGGTGACAGATCGGCCGTGGGCAAGACTGGCTGGCTGCGCTGGCCGGTGAGGATGTAGAGCACGTCGGCGCCAGCTTGAGCAATTGCGGCGAGATAAGCGGCATCTGGCTGGCGTTCATCTTTCTCATAGTTCCGCTGTGATCGCATGGTCACGCCGCCTACATCAGCCAGCGCAGGCTGGCTTAGACCAAGCCTTTCCCGTTCGTCAAATAGACGCTTGCCGAGTGATTGCACGAAATTTCCCCATTAAATTGTTGACATGAGGAACGATTGTTCCTCATAATCTAGCCACACCAAGCCAATTTACACCACACACCCAACCGCAACCAGACCCGCCATGAAGAACGACTCAAACGCCATCGCCGCCAGCCGGGCGCCAATAACGGTTATTCCTTCGCCGATCTTCCCCCGGACGTTTGACTACACGTTCGCGCTCATTTACAGCTACCCGCCGGCGGTATCAAGGGCCTTAGCGAGGGCCGCAAGGCATCCGGAATGTTATCGATCTCTGCCAGCGCGTCTGCGTCTTGACTTAGAGCAGCTAGGACTTCAGCTGGGAATGATTGATGCCGTGCGCCCGCTTCAAGCACTGAGTAAAGATGCCCCGCAATGGCCTGACGGTGCGGGCGATCCTCAAGGTATGGCCCCAGGATCGCCGCCTCTAGAATCAACTCAAGGCACTGTAGGCGCTGCTCAATGCTCAGCGAGTCGTGGTTAAACATCTTCTATCCTCATTTGGCATAAATAACACCTCAATTTACCACACGCCCGCCATGAAAAAAACCGCACATCATCCCCTGCCGTATCCGCAAACGCCCGAGTCCGCGCATGCCGCGCTGCGTGCCGCCGGCACCTGCATTGCGCATTGGGCGCACGACCTCGGCCTGACCCGAATGGCCGTCGTCGATGCCCTGCGTGGCAAAAACAAGGGCCATCGCGGCATGGCGCATCAAGCGGCAGTTGCCCTCGGCCTCAAGCCCACCGCACCGGTCAAGGCCGAGCGTCGCCGCGCTGAACAATCTCACTCGAAAGGTCGTTGAAATGGGCAAAAAAACCAACACCAGCCCCGACTACACAAACGAAGCGCAGCAGCGCCTCGTGAAAATCATCCTGCTGATGTTCGACCACGTCGTGAATGGCTTGCCGCCCAGCGTGATCGCCCGCGAAGTTGGGTGCAGCGCCGCCGTGATGACCCGCGACCTCGCGAATCTCTCGACCGCCGGCATCGCGGCCAAGGACGAAACCACCGGCCACTGGCGCCTGACGCCACGCCTGCCGCAGCAGACGATCAAGGTCTGGGCCGACATCGACCGCGCCGAACGCCGGCTGCAAGAAGCCAAGAACCGCTTTACCCGTAACCCTGACTGAAAAAGCCAATCATGCCCCGCGAAAAACTTGTAACGCCAGAACCTGAAAAAATTGAATTTGACCAGCCGGTTATCGATGGCGCAATGGTCGCGCTGGTGTCCGACGGCCAGGCGCTGGCCCTGGCTGAGCAACAGCATACCGCCCACGTCCGCACTGTCGCGGCCTCGATTGGCTATCAGTTGCCGGCCGACTGCGCCGATCCCGATCTGATCCAGCGCGACATCGCCAGCAACATGCGGCGCACCGCCGAGGCCATGCTGCAAGTTGGGCTGGGGCTGGTGGTGCTGAAAGAGGCCTGCCGGCATGGCGAATTTCTCGCCCGCCTTGAGGTGCTTGGCTTTGAGAAAAGCGTCGCAGCACGTTACATGCAGGTCGCCAGAAAAATTTCAAATGTTGCGACGTCGCGACATTTGCTCAAGGCCGTCGAAAGCCAGAGCAAACTGCTTGAACTGATCGTTCTCGACGACGAGCAGCTCGAAGAATTCGCGCTCACCGGCCAGACCGGCGATCTCAAGCTGGACGCGGTGGATGGCATGTCAGTCAAGGAACTGCGCAAGCGCATCCGCGAGCTGATGCTTGAGAAGAAGGCCGACGAAGACCGCATCGCCGTCAAGGATCGTCAGCGTAACGAGGCCGAAGAGCAGGCGCGCGGCTACAAGCATCTGACGCCCGACGAAAAGGTCGACGCCCTGCTGGTCGAGGCCGGCAAGCAGGTCAGTGAAGCCCTCGCCGTCATCAACGGCAAGTTCCGCCAGGCGCTGCTGGCCCTCGTCGAGCTTGACCAGTCCGCCGCAGGCATCAAGGATTTCCGCCCGCTCGCTGCCGGCTTTGCCGGGCAGATTCAGCAGTCGCTGACCATGCTGCGCGACGAGCTGCTGCTCACCGACATCGTGGCCGATGGCGTGCCGGAATGGATGCGCGCCACGGCGCACCTGGACGACGGAGAGTAAATCATGCGCCTCGGCCCGGCCTTGATTCAGCACCTGGTGCAGGTGGCGGCAGATGCCGCCGCTGCCGGACACGGCGGCAAGGAAGCCATCTACGCCGCCGGGGCGGCGCATGTGGGCATCGGCCGGGCCACCTTGATGCGTTACTTGAAGGAAGTGACTGTGCAGAAACAACGCAAGCAGCGCAGCGATGCCGGGGTAACCAGCGTGCCGATGACCATGCTGCACCTGGTGGCGGCAACGATGATGGAAGGCTTTCGCGCCAACAACAAGAAGATCATGACCGTCCGCAAGGCGCTCAAGATTCTTGAATCGGATGGCAAGATACCGCGCGGGCGGGTCGATGAGGCCAGCGGCGAAATCGTGCCCTGGTCGGATAGTACCGTCCTGCGCGCCCTGCGCCTGCACGGCCTGCACCCCGATCAATTACGTTTGCCGCCCCCGGCCACGCCGCAGAAAAGCGCTCACCCGAACGATGTCTGGCAGATCGACGCCTCGATCAGCACATTATTTTATGTGCCCGAGAGCGGCCTCGCCGACATGTCGCCGGCTGTGTTTTACAAGAACAAGCCGGGCAATTTCGAGAAAATCAAGCGCCAGCGCCTGACCCGCTACGTGATTACCGATCATTGCTCCGGCGCCATCTTCGTCCATTACGTAGCGGGTGGCGAAAGCGTGGTCAATATGACCGACAGCCTGCTGCGCTGCATCGAGCAGCGCCCGGGGCACCAGATGTACGGCGCGCCGTTTCACCTGATGATGGACCCCGGCGGCGAGAACGCTGCCACGCGTAACCTGCTGACCCGGTTGCTGATTGAGCCCATCGTCAATTCAGTCGGCAATGCCCGCGCCAAGGGGCAGGTCGAGTGCGCGCACAACATCGTCGAATGCGATTTCGAAAGCGGTTTCAAGTTTCACCACGTGCCCGATATCGACTGGATCAACACCCAGGCAGCGCGCTGGATGCGCTGGTACAACAGCACCAAGATTCACTCGCGCCACGGTCTGACGCGCTGGCAGAAGTGGGTCGAGATCAGCGCCGAGCAGTTGCGCGTCGTGCCGGCCGGCGTCGATCTGCGCACCCTGGTGTTCGGCAAGCCCATCGTGCGCACCGTCGACCAGTGGTGCAACATCGAGCTCGACGGCGCCTGGAAGGTCGGCCATGTGCCGAACGTGATGATTGGGCAAAAGCTGGAGGTGGTGAAAAACCCCTTCAACCCGGATTCGCTGTATGTCGTCAGTGTACAAGGTGGCCATGAGGTGTTGATCGCCCTGGAGCGCGTCGTGCTCGACGAACACGGCTTCCCCAAACATGCCGCGCACATCGCCCGCGAATTCAAGGCCATGCCCGATACCGTGCTCGACACCAATCGCAAGCTGATCGAGCGCCTGGTTACCGGCGCAGCTACCGACGATGAGGCCAAGGCTGCGCGCAAGGCCAAAGCGCTGCCCTTCGGTACCGGCCTCGACGCCTACAAGCACCTCGACGACGTGCCGGAGGTTCCTTTCATCCCCCGTCGCGGTACCGCGCTCGATGTCGCCACTCGCACCGCTGCCGCCCCGGATCGCACGCTGAACCATTTTGAGGTGGCGCGCGCATTGGTCGCCCTTGGTGTGGCGATGGATGCCGAGAAAAACCGCCAGGTCGCCAGCTGGTACCCCGATGGCGTGCCGGAATCCGAGCTCGCCAACCTGCAACACCGCCTCACCGTGCGCGCCGGCCTCAAGGTCGTCGGCGCCGATTGACCAAGGAAAGGATCATGAACCTCGCCAACCTGCTCTCAAAGCACCACATCAGCCAGGGCGCCCTGTGCCGTGGCGCCGAGCTCTCGCGCTCGGTCGCCTCGCGCATCGTCACGCACGGCGAATGGCCGCGCCGCGACCCGGACGCGCCGGCCCGCATCGCCGATTTTCTGGCCCAGAACGGCGTCGACCGCGACAGCCTCGAAAACCTTTTCCCGCAGCAAAAGAAAGCCCCGGACGTGCAGCAACACGCCGAGGCCGTTCCCGAAGCATCCCTTGATGAAGAAACCCAGGAGGAAGTCATGTTACTACGATTCGAATCTTTGAGCCCGCAGGCAAAGCAGCATTTCGGCCTGGCACGCTCGCCCTTTGTTAACGACGTGCGCACCCGCGCCGATGTCTTCGCCAGCGCCAATATCCGTTACGTGCGCGCCGCGCTGCTCGATGCCGCGCTCAACCACGGCTTTATCGGCATCGTCGGCGAATCCGGCGCCGGTAAGAGCACGCTTGTTTCGGAGCTGCAAGAGCGCCTGCTTGCAGAAAACCGGCCAGTCATCATCATCCGCCCTTACGTGCTGGGAATGGAGGCCGACGACACCAAGGGGCGTACGCTCAAGAGCGCAGCGATTTCCGAGGCCATCATTCGCACGCTGGACCCGTCCGCCTCGCCGAAACGCTCGCCGGATGCGCGCGACAACCAGGCCGAGCGCCTGCTCAAATCGAGCCGGTCGTCGGGTTACAGCCATCTGCTGGTGATTGAGGAGGCGCACTGCTTGCCCAAGCCGACGCTCAAGCACCTCAAGCGTTTCCGCGAACTGGAGGGCGGCCTGTCCGGTCTGATCGGCGTCTGCCTGGTCGGCCAGCCGGAGCTGCTGACGCTGCTCTCGGACAAGTCGCGCGAAGTGCGCGAGGTCGTGCAGCGCTGCGAGATCGTCGAGCTGCTGCCGCTCGACAGCGATCTGGAGGCATATCTTAAACACAAGTTCGAGCGCATGGAGTCCAGGCTGGACGACGTGCTGGCGCCAGATGCCTGCGACGCCCTGCGCGCCCGCCTCATCAGCATGCCGCGCGGCGGCAAGCCGGGCGATGCGGTCAGCCTGTGCTACCCCCTGGTCGTCAACAATCTGCTCACCCGCGCCATGAACGCCGCCGCAGCGGCCGGCTGGCCGAAGGTCGATGCGCAAGTGATCGGGGGGTGCTGAGATGCCCAAGCAAACCAAAGGCCCGTGGATTCCCCACGTCGCCGACGGCGGTCACCTCATCGTCGGCCACGATGGCTACGCCGTCTGCGCGCTGCCCTGCATCGTTCGCACGGTGGAAGAACAGGCGGCCAACGCCGAGCTGATCGCGATGGCGCCGGATTTGCTGTGCCGGCTGGCGGTGTTGGTCAAGGTTGTGCGGCGTAGCGATGTCGAGGCTGTCGATGCTGGCGGCGTCGATTCCGACGAATACGACACCGCCCTCGAAGAAGCCGAAACCCTGCTCGAGCTGCTCGCTGAATCCGGCGTCACCGTAGGGGAAGTGTCATGAGCGCCGCCGTACAAGCCATCGCGCACAGCCACATCCACAGCGACTGGCGCAGCGGCGAATCCGCCCGCGCCGCCGCGCTGGCCGAAGTCGACACCCACATCGACAACCTGCGCGCCTGCCTCCATTGGCTGATCGCCGCCGGCATCAGCGTGCTCGACGCCGACCTGCGTCGTGGCCGCCACAAACCGCGCATCACCGTCGCCGCTTCGCCGCTGCTGCACACCCTGCTCAAAGACGACTGCGCCAGCAGCGGCCGCCGCCAGCCCCCCGGCTCGGCGCTGGTCTACATCCCCTGGGTTGCCGTCCGCTACGAATGCGAAATCCACTGGCAGGAGGTGGCCAGATGATCCTCTTTCGACTTCCGCGCCCCACGCTTCGCCTGCGCGCCCGCCTGCGCCGGCTGCGCGCCCTGGGCGAGCGTTTTAAGCATGCGTTCGACCTGTGGAACCGTTTGGGCTTCCCCTGGAAGCGGGCCTGGGCAATTGCGGGGACGTGGCAATGATGCCCGGCGCCCAAACCATGCAGCTGCGCGGCCTCAAGCCCATTACCGCGCTGGCCGCCGACAAGCCGCACGGCAACCGCCTGCGCTACCTCGCCGGATGCCGCTGCGATTTGTGCCGCAAGGCCAATTCCAGCTACGAAAACGAGCGCCAGAAAGCCCGCGCCGCCGGCGACTGGAACGGCATCGTGCCCGCCCGCGCCGCCCGCAAGCACCTGCTGGCGCTCTCCAAGGCCGGTGTCGGCCGGCGCAGCGTGCAAGCGGCGACGGACATCAGCGACACCATCCTGGCCGAGATCCGCAGCGGCAAGCGCAAGCAGATCCGGGCCCGTATCGAGCGGCTGATCCTCGCCGTCACGGCGGACTACAAGGGCGAAGCCGCGCTGGTGCCGGCGGCGCCCACCTGGAAGCTGATCGAAGCCCTGTTGCGTGCCGGCTTCACCAAGGGTTTCATCGCCCTTCAGCTCGGGCGCAAGACCCCGGCCCTGCAACTCAACCGCGACTGGATCACGGTCAAGAACGAAGCCGCCGTCGCCCGCCTGCATCGCCGGCTGATGACCGCCGACGAAGCCCTGGTCGATGCCAAAACCGCCCGTCGCCTGCTGAATGCGCTGCGCGACGAATGGTTTTCCGTCAGCCGCATCGTTGCCGAAGTTGGCGAGGCGCTGCAGGTGGAAGACGGCGAAATCCGCCTGCCGCCCAGCATCCCGGCCGGGCTGGAAGCAAAGATCGTCGCCGCGCACCGGCGCCTGATGAGCTAGGGGGGAAAGATGCACACCGTCGCCCAACAACTCAAGGAGATCAGCGCCATCGTCCAGCGCGCCGCCAGCGAGCGCGCGCTGCTGGAATACAACGAGCGCCTGCTGCATGAGCAGCGCAGCGCTGCCCGCGCCCGCGCCTGGAAAACGCGCAAGGATGGCGGCAAATACGGCAGCACTGGCCTGGTAGCCGCCGTGCTGGCCCGTCTGCCCAGCGGCCGGGAAAACGGCATTTTCTTCTGGCAGGTCGAGGCGCTGGTCGCCGATGTGCCGCACGCCAAGACCGGACTCTCGTCGGTACTCACCACCCTGGCGCAACAAGACCTCATCCGCCGCACCGGCGCCCGCCGCCAGTACCGTTATTTCAAACCGCAATAGGAGCCCACATGAAAGCATCCATCGGCAAAGACGATCACCCCGGCTACATGCAGAACCCGGCCGGGCACCTCGTGCCCATCGAAACCATCCGCCCGATCGATCTCGCGCGTGACGCGCTGGTCAAAGAGATCGTCGGCAAAGCCCGCCAGCTCAATGGCCATATCGGTGAATTCAAGGGCGCGGCATTCGCCGACATCGCCGCCTTCGTCCAGCTTTCGGCTGAAGAGTATCAAGTCAAGATCGGCGGCCAGAAAGGCAATGTGACGCTGCTGTCCTTCGATGGCCGCTACAAGATTCAGCGCGCCATCTCCGAGACCCTTGCCTTCGACGAACGCCTGCAGGCAGCGAAGGCGCTCATCGATGAGTGCATTACCGACTGGGCACAAACCAGCCGGCCGGAAATCAAGGTACTGGTCTCCGATGCCTTCCAGGTCGATAAGGAAGGCAACATCAACACCGGACGCGTCCTCGGCCTGCGCCGACTCGCCATCACCGACGACCGCTGGCTGCGCGCCATGCAGGCCATCGGCGAAGCGATCCAGGTCGTCGGCAGCAAGAGCTACGTGCGCGTCTATGAGCGTATTGGCGACACCGGCGAATACCGGCAGATTCCGCTGGATGTGGCGGCGGCCGAGGTGGTCATCAGTCCGGCGGAGGTGGTGTGATGGCACTGAAAAAAGGCAAAATGGCAGCGAAAGGCGTTGCCTACACGGGTGTGGCGACGCGATGGATGGGAAACGACGGGGAGGTAATCATCGTCGCCGAGACCGTCGACATCATCAACAAGGTCGCCCAGCGTGTGGCGCCGGCCCACTTTGATCCGGGCATGACGCGCGAAGTCAGCGTCTTTGAACATGCCAAGACGCTGGGCGTCGTCGACGCGCGCACAACCGCCGAAAAGGCCGTCGCCCACATCCTGCACCGCATGACTCGCGACGGACGGCTGGCTTATCTGCTTGGGGAAGGCTCCGAGGCCTACGAGCTGCTGACCCAGGCGCACGCCGAAACCCTTGGCGAAGACGTTGCCGAGTTTCGCAAGACGTTCGGCGCGTCGCTACGTTACGAAGAGGTAGTGCGGTGACTACGCTCCCCCCCGAAGAAACCCGCTGCCTCGCCCACGGCCAGCCGACCGGCGGCAAAGGGCTGTCGTTCTGGTGCGACCGGCGCGACGAATGCGCCCGGCACGTCTCCATCCGCACCGACCCCTTCGACGGCTCACGCGTCGTCAAGTCGCGCCTGTGCCTTGCCGGTGGCCAGGACTATTTCATTCCGCTCGGCGGCGATCAGCATGACGGTTATCCGGCAGTTCGGTCATGACCCTCGCGCTGGCCTGGGAAGTCTTCGATGCCATTCTCAGCGTCGGCGTGCTGGCCATCCTGCTCGCCGACTGGATCAACGATCACCTGGTCAGAAAGGGAAAACCATGACCCCCGCCCAAAAACGCGCCCTGTTCCCCCTTTCGGCCCCGCGCTGGCAGACGCTTGCTTTTTTCCGATCCATGTCGCGGCTGCTGCGGTCGACGGCTATTTCCAGGCCATTTTTCAAATCCTGCCCAGGAAGGCCAAGCCATGACGCCGGCACTCGCCAATCGCCTGCGCACGCTGCGCGCCATCCGCCACAAGGCCGGCGAGCTGCTGGACGATGCGGATTACCGGGCCATCCTCCAGCGCTGCGCCGGGGTCGATAGCTCGACCAAGATCAGGAGCGTGGCCAAGGCCGAAGCGGTGATCGACGAGTTCCGCCGCCTCGGCATCGGCGCGCCGCCGGCCCGGCCGCAGCTGACGGCGATGCAGCGGAAAATGTGGGCGCTGTGGCAGCAGCTGGCGGACGCCGGCCGCGTCGATAACCGCAAGATGCCCGGCCTGCTCGGCTTCGTGAAGCGGCAGACCGGCGTCGAGGCGCTGGCCTGGCTGACCTGGCCGCAGGAATACCAGGTGGTCGAAAGCCTCAAGCGCTGGCTGTCGCGTGGCGAAACACCGTCAACGGAGGGGAAAGCCGATGCCTGACCTCTTCAACGCCGGGGCCGAGGTGCTGGCGCCGCTCGAAGCGGTGCTGCCGGAAGCACTGCACCCGACGCTGCGCGAGATGGCCGAAGAGATGTACCTGCACCTGGTCGAGGATGAAGAAGCCGTGGCCGGCCTCGGCTTGCCGCGCCTGGCCGAGCTGGCCGTCGGGCAGATCGACCGCGTCAGCCTCAAGATCGGCGGCGCCGGCTTCTACCTGCCGAAGGGCATCGCCTGCCAGCTCTCCGCCCGCGACACCGAGATCGCCCGCAAATTCAACGGCCGCAACAAGCACCTGCTGGCCCGTGAATACAAGCTGAGCGAGATGCGCATCGACCAGATCATGAAGAAATGGCGCCAGGCGGAGTTTGCTCGGCGGCAGGGGAATTTGGCGCTGGACGCCGAAAACTGAGAAAATGGCCTGTAGGCGATTTTTTCGGCCTGCCCCATGCCAGCGGCCGCGCCGACCGTCCCAAATCGCCCTGGGATGAAATGGGAGGCGATTCCGCCCATTTCTGACGTGTCGGAAATAACCAAAACCCTTTATCTAGCCAGACACCTCGCCCGCGCGCGACCATGCCGGGCATGTCCTCCACCGTCTACGACCTCGTCGGCCCGCTCGCTCTCGAAAAGGGGGTGCCCTGGTCGCTTGAATTCACCCGCTACAACCCGGACAAGACGCCGGTCGATCTGACTGGCCTCGGCGCGCGTCTGGAAATCTTTGACGCCCTGGCCAGCGGTGCGCCATTGGTGGTGCTGTCGAGTGCCAATGTCGGCGAGATCGATCTCGGTGGCCAGGCCGGCAGCTTCGCCGCCCATCTGCCGGCTGCCGTCAGTGCCGCATTTACCGCCACCCACCTGCGCTACCGCCTGATCTTCGTGGTCGGCGGCATCGACCGGCCCTATATGCGCGGCCGCCTCGGCTTCGTCGGGGAAGACGAATGATCGAGATCGTCGAGCTGCTGCGCCGCGAGACGGTCGTCATCGAGCGCCCGGGTGGCAGCGAGACGGTTGTCGTCGAGCAGCCGCCGAGGCTGGAGATGGTTGAGGTGGCCATGCAGGGGCCGCCAGGCGTGTCCGGTACCGCCACATTCGATGACGACATTGCCCTGTTCTACCAGATCGCCAAGCTTTAGGAGATAAGACCATGAGCCTTCAAACCCGACTGACCGCGCTGGCGCAGGCCATTGCCACCGACGTCAAGGCCTTGCTCGCCAATCAGGGCAGCCTGCCTGCGCTGACAACGGCAGCGAAGACCAGCCTGGTGGCGGCGATCAATGAGTTGCAGGGCGAGATCGATACGCTCGCCGCCGGCGCCGGTGCCATTCTGGACAGCGCGACGACCGGCGACACCACACACACCTGGTCTGCGAACAAGATTCTCGCCGAGCTCAACCAGGTCAAGTCCGACATCATTGCCGGGGCGCCGACCGCCTACGACACCTTGCTCGAAATCTCGAACAAGCTGTCCAGCGACGACACGGCAATCTCCGGGCTGTTGACCGCCGTCGGGAATCGCGTCCGCTTCGATGCCGCGCAGACGTTGACCACGCCGCAGCAGGCGCAGGCCTGCGCGAACATCGGCGTTGGCGATCCGGAAACCGATCTCGCCGCTGCTTACGCGGCCGCCAAGGCATAAGGGGCGGCTTTGAGCCTCCAGAGTCGCCTGGCGACTTTCATCACGGCGGTCGGCGCCGACATCAAGGCGTTGTTTGCCCGCGCGCTGCCGGCCGGTGGCGCCGCCGGCCAGGTGCTGATGAAATCGGCGGCGGGCGATTATCTGGTGGCCTGGGGTGCGCTGACGGCGGCGCCCGGCGGCAACACCAAGGAAGTGCAGTACAACAATGCCGGAACCACGGCCGGCGCGGCGTATGTCGAAATCGACAATGGGGATCTGTGCCTGGTGGTGAACCCGGCGCCAGTGACACCCGGAGCAGACAACGTCAAGCTGTTCGGAAAAAAGCTCGGTAACACCCGCGTCATGCCGGCGGCGGTCGGGCCTTCGGGGCTTGACTACGCGCTGATGCCGGCGATCTGGCGGCAGAAGATCGGATTCTGGAACCCGCCCGGTAATGCGACGACGGTTCCCGGGGTGTTCGGCACCACCGCCTGGACGGCGGTCGGCACGGCTACCGCTCGCACGGTGGCGACGACCAACCTGCTGACCCGCATGCGCCGGCTAGGTTACGTCTCGGCAGCGACCGCCGGGTCACTGGCGTCGATCCGCACTGCGGCGGCGCAATATACGACGGGCAATGGTGCTGGCCTCGGTGGCTTTTTCGCCTCGTTCAGATTCGCCATTACGGACGCTGCTGCGGTGGCCGGCGTGCGGTCGTTCGTGGGCATGGCGGCAAGCACCGCCGCCCCGACCAATGTCGAGCCGAATACCCTGGTGAACAGCATCGGCATCGCTCAGTTGTCGACCGACACTACCCAGTTGTACCTGGTCTATGGCGGATCGGCGGCGCAGGCGGCGATTCCGCTGGGCACAAATTTCCCGCCGATGGCCGGCGTAGGTGCTGCCAATGGCATCGCCTACGATTTGACGATCTGGTGCCCGCCGAGCGCCAACGGTGTCGTCAATTGGGCGCTGGAGCGCATCGGCACCAGTTTCTCAACCGGTGGAACGATCACGCCGGCCACGGTCGGGGTGCAGACGCCGGCCAGCACGACGCTGATGAATCCAGTGGTCTGGCGCTGCAACAACGCAACGGCGCTGGCCGTGGCGTTCGATCTCGCCAACTTCTACGTCGAGACCGATTACTGATTGTTTCGAGGTCGATCCGGCGCCTTGGACGGACCTGTTGCGGTCGACGGCAAAAAACAGGCAAAAAACACCGCCTGCAGCGCTCCGCTTGACGTTCGCCGCGCGCGCGTGAAAGACTGATACGCGAGCGATCCGGGGTGTTTTGACTGCCTCGCAAAAACCAAAGGGCTTTACACAGCCCCCTCGCGCATGTGCCGCCAAGATGCGGCCATGCCTAACGCAACGCTACCCGACCAAATCGAAATCTTCCGCGCCGGTCGTCACATCGACGATGCCGGGGTGGCGCACGATTTCTCCGAAGCCGATCTGGCGCAGATCGCCAGCGGCTACGACCCGACGCTGCGCGAAGCCCCGCTGACGGTCGGTCACCCGGCCAGCAACCTGCCGGCCTATGGCTGGGTCAAGGGGCTGGCCGCCGTCGCCAGCCTGTTGAAAATGAATCCGCACCAGGTCGAGCCGCAGTTTGCCGAGATGGTGCAGGCCGGCCGCTTCAAGAAACGCTCCGCCTCGTTCTATCCCCCGCAAGCCCCGAACAACCCGACGCCCGGCCGCTGGTATCTGCGCCACGTCGCGTTTCTCGGCGCGCAGCCGCCGGCCGTCGCCGGCCTCAAGGACATCCAGTTTGCCGAAGGCGACGCCGATGGCGCCGTCTCTTTTTCCGAAGCCGTTTTAGCCCCGTCCACTCACCAGGAGACCACCACGATGGATGAAGAAACCAAAGCCCGCCTGGCACAAGCCGAGGCGGAAGCCGCTACGGCCAAGGCTGCGCAAGCCGCCGCCGAATCCGCTGCGACCGCAGCCAACGAAAAGCTGGCGCAGTTCGCCGAGCAGCAGCGCAAGGATCGCCACGCCGGCCACGTCAGCTTTGCCGAAGCGCAGGTCAAGGCCGGCAAGCTGTTGCCGAAGGACAAGGAAACCGCTGTGGCCATGCTCGACCAGATGGCCGAGTCGCAGCCGGTGGAGTTTTCCGAAGCCGGGGTCAGCAAGAGGGTGTCGCCGGCCGAATGGCTCAAGGGTCTGATCGAAGGCGCCAAGCCGGTGGTCAGCTTCGGCGAGTTCGCCGCTGGCAACGGTGGCGAATCGACCCAGGGCCTGTCCGACGAAGAGATCGACAAGCGCGCCAAGGCTTACGCCAAGCAGCACAACGTCAGTTATTCCGAGGCGCTTAACCAGGTCGTCAGCTTCACCGCCTGATCGCCACCCCTGAAAGGACCGCACCATGATGACTCCCGAACAAATCCGCCTCAAACAAAACCCGATCCTGACGACTCTATTGCTCGGTCTTGGTCAGGGCACGTTCGTGGCGGAGCAGCTTTTCCCGCGCCTGCCGCAATCCTTGTCCAGCATCATGCTGGCGAAGGTCGGTGACGAGCGCTTGAAGAAATACAACCTGCGCCGCGCTCCCGGTGCCCAGACGAAGCGGGTCGACATCAATTTCGACGGCACGACCTACACCGTCAAGCAGTCGTCGATTGAAGTTCCGATGCCGCGCGAGTTGCTCCGCGAAGCCGATGAGTCGCGCAAGCTGAGCGTCAGCAATCACCTGGATGTCTCGCGCATCGCGATGGTGACGGCCAACGACATCCTGCTGCTCGACTACGAAATCGAAGTCGCGACGCTGGCCACCACGGCGGGTACCTACGCCGCCGGCCATGTGCTGGCGCTGGCCGGTGCTACCAAGTGGAGCGCAGCGACCGGTACGCCGGTGACCGACATTCGCGCGGCGGCCGACGTGATCCGCAAGAAGATCGGCAAGCGCCCGAACAAGCTGACGCTGTCGGCCGATGCCTTCTCTGCGCTGGGCATGAATGCCGAGGTCAAGACCTACTTGCCGAGCACTCAGCAGGGCGTGGCCACAGTCGATCAGCTGAAGAACATCCTCAACGTTGGCGAGATCGTCGTCGGCGATGCGATCTGGAAGGACGGGGCGGGTGTTGGTGCCGATGTCTGGGGTAACAACGCGATCCTCGCGTATGTGCCGAAAATCGGCGGCAGTGGTAGCGACATCAGCCTGGCCGAGCCCGGTTTCGGTTTTACGAATGTGATGGAAGGCCACCCCTTTGCCGAAACCCCGTACTACGACAGTGGTAGCAAGTCGTGGATCTACGGCGCGACCTACGAACGTTTGCCGAACGTGGCTTACAACGAAGCCGCCTTCCTGTTCCAGAACCCGAAGTAGGAGCCAGGACAACATGGGACTGATCGCGAAAGTAACCGTGGTGGCGATGGTGGGCGCCGTGCGTACCGAGTTTCAGCCGGGCGAGGAACTGCCCGAGCTGCCGGCGCACGACGTGGAAGCCCTGAAGGCGATGGGCGCCATCGAGGACACGGCCGAAACCGAGAAGGCGACGAAGGCCGCCGCCGCCGCCGAGAAGGTGGCTGGCAAGGAATTCGCCGAGGCGAAGAAGAAGGTGAAGGCGGCGCAGGAATCGATTGCGCCGCCTGCCCCGACCGAACCGCCCGATGCCTGATCTGCGCAGCACTTGAACCTCTATACCAGGAGCAAACGACATGGGTAAGCAGTACGACAAACAACACGCGGTCACCGTGATCGCCACGGCGGCCATCGCCGCCAACCGCTTCGTCGGTTTCGATGGCGCACACGCCACCAGCGCTGGCGCCGCGCACGACTCGCAGGGTGTCAGCGAGACCGAAGCGGCCGTTGGACAGGCGGTCAGCGTGATCACCGACTATTCCGCCGTCGTCGAAGCGGGCGAAGCCTTCGCCCAGCACGCCTTCGTTAAGGCTGACGCCAACGGCAAGGCCGTCACCGGCACCGCGACCGACTACTGCGGCCGCGCCCTGGAAGCCTCCAGCGGCGCCGGCGCCTTCGTCGAAGTCCAGTTGCTGCCGGTACGCCACGCCTAAGCCGCCTGATCCGCTATGAACTACGCCACCGCCGCCGACCTGGTGACCCGCTTCGGGGAACTGGAGCTGGTGCAGCTGACCGATCTGGAAAACATCCCGCCCAGCATCATCGATGTGAAACGGGTGGAGGCCAAGATCGACGATGCCTGTGCGGTGGTCGATAGCTTCATCGGCCAGGTCTATCGCCTGCCGCTGGCCGGCTGCGCCAAGCCGCTGACGGTGCCGGGCGGCACGGTGGAATACGTGGCGCCGCCGGTGCTGACGCGGCTGACCTGCGACCTGGCGCGCTATTACCTGCACTACAACCTGGCGCCCGAGAGCGAGGTTTATCGTCGCTACAAGGATGCCATGAAGGAACTGGAAGGCTACGCCAGCGGCAAGGCGCAGTTGTCTTGCCCCTGGGGCGGCTCGCCCGGCGTGCCGATCGGCGCCGATGCGCAGTCCGGCGGCAGCGAGGTGTGGGCGGAATTCAGCCCGCGCGCAGTGACCGACGACAGCCTGAAGGGGTTCGCGTGATCGCCGGTGCGTCGCAGTCCTGGCTGGACTGGAACTTCCATGCCGGCGAGCTGGACATTGCGCGCCGGATCAAGGATGCGGTACAGACCGGCCCGGATGCCTGGGCGCGCATCGTCGGCACCCGTGACGACATGGACGCGATCACCGAAGAGCAGCAACTGACGCCGGGTGTTTATGTGATCTATGCCGGCTATGGTGTCAAGGATGCCACGCCCGGCGGCGCCACCATCGAGCACCGCTGGCGCGTCGTGCTGGCGATAGCCAGCAAGGTGCCCGGTCGCGAGGCATCGCCGCGCAACCAGGTTGCCGGCAAGTTCCTGCCGGCGCTGTTGCAGGCGCTGCATGGCTACATCCCCGAGGGCAGCACGACGGCCCTGGTGCCGACTACGCCGCCGCAGCCCCGCCCGAGCGGGCATTTCACCTATTACCCGCTGGCTTTCACCAGCGACTGTGTTTACTCAACCCGCAAGGGGCCGGCCATCGGCGCCCTGACATCCGACAGGAGATTCAACCATGCCAACTAACGATTCCGCCGGCCTGCTGTTTGCGGGCGACCTGCTGCTCGCGATCCGCAACCCGACCACCGGGGCCTTCGGCGCCTACAAGAAGCTGTACTGCGACAAGTTCGAGATCAAGACGCCCAGCGACCAGCAGCAGAAGATTTCCAAGGGGCGCGAGACCTTCGGTAATGCCTGGCTGACCTACTTCCTCGGCAAACCGGCCGAGTTCGCGATCACTCTCGACGAGGCGTCGCGAGACGAACTGGCGATCGCGCTTTCCGGCGAATCGTCGGCGCTCACCCAGCTGGTCGGTGCCATCACCGGCATCGACGTCACCGTGGTGCCCGGGCAGTGGGTTGAAATCGGCTACGAGGATCTCGATCTGACCGCGCTGGTGGTGACCAACCCGGCAGCAACGACGACCTACGTCAAGGACGACGACTACCAGGTCAATCCGCGCCTCGGCCTGCTCTATGTGCCGGAAGGCGGCGCGATTCCGGCCGGCCCGGTCAAATTCACCGCAGGCAAGAAGGCGCACACCGGCGTCAAGATCGACGCCGGCAAGCAGTACGGCTCGGTGATTCGCTGCAAGGGCGATTTCATCAACCTGATCAACCGTCAGGATCTGGTGCTCGACATGCAGCAGGCCACCGTCAGCGCACAGGACGCCTTCGACTTCCTGTCCGGCAAGCTGGCCAGCGTGCCGCTCAAGGGCACCGCCGAGATCGCCAGCGGCCAGACCAGCCCGTTCCAGATTCGCTACTTCGGGTAATTAACGGCGGTTTCAGTGTCGCCGCGTGAGCGCCTGGCCAATGACCCAGGCGCTTATGCCAAACCCCGCCGCCGTCAGCAGCAGAACCAGGCCGATGGCCGGGGTGCCGGAGAAGAAGAGCATGGCGGCGATAAGCCAGCACATCCAGGCGGTTTTAAGCGTTTTCACAGTGGATTTCAGTTGACGTGATGGTGACAGCATGAGCAATAAAGATGTGAGCGTCAAGCTGAAAATCGATGGCGACGCCAGCGGCGCTCAAGCCGCTATTTCAACGACTGAAAAAGGGCTTAAAGGCCTTGGCGAGGCGGGTGGCGGCCCCCGTGAAGCCGCCGCCGGGGTCGATGAAATCGGCCATGCCGCCGGGCGTGCCGAGATCAAGTCGGCTTCGTCGCATCGTCGTATCGCCGACGGGATCAAGTCGATCAGCGAGCAGTTGAATGATGTCAAGATGCTTTACGCGGCATGGATCGGCGTCCAGCAGGCCGGCGATGCGATTGCCGGGGTAGTCGCGACCGCCGACGCCTACGCCAACCTGACATCGCGTATCAAGCTGGCCACCGGCGAAGGCGCCAATTTCAAGGCGGCGTTTCAGGGCGTGCAGGATGTTGCCCTGCGCACCAATACCTCGCTCGAGGCGACCGGCAATCTGTTCGTCAAGCTGGCCGAGGCCGGCAAGCAGATGGGGGTCGGCCAGGCCGATGCGCTGCGCCTGACCGAGACGGTCAATCAGGCTGTACAGCTATCGGGCGCTTCGGCGCAGGCATCCGAAGCCGCCGTCACTCAGTTGATCCAGGGGCTGCAATCCGGCGTGCTGCGCGGCGACGAATTCAACTCGGTCATGGAGCAGGCGCCACGCCTGGCCAAGGCGCTGGCCGAAGGCCTGGGGCTTACGACCGGCGAGCTGCGCAAGATGGCCGAAGCCGGTGAGTTGTCGGCCGAGACCGTGATTCGCTCGCTACAGGGGCAGGTCGCTGCCGTCGAAAGCGAATTCGGTCGCTTGCCGCTGACAATTGGCCGCTCGATCACCGACCTGCAAACGCAATGGAAAGTCTGGTTGGGCACGCTCGACGAGTCGGCTGGCGCGAGTCGTTCCGTAGCTGGCGCTATCGAGGCGCTCGCCAAGAACTTCGACCTGGTTGCTTCCGGGCTGATTAACGCTGGTCAGGCTTATCTTGGCTGGAAAGCCTACAACATCGCCGCCGAATTCCTGTCGCTGCGCACTGCCGTGGCGGCGACGGCCGTTGCCAAGGGCGTCGATACCGCCGCCACGGTCGCAAACACCGCCGCCACCGCCGCCAACACGGCCGCCCAGGTGGCGAACAATGCGTCCAAGGTGGCCGGCGCCGCTGCTGCAACCGGCGCTGCTGCCGGTGCTTCGCGCCTGGCGCTGGCGGTCGGTGGCATCAAGGGCGCTGCGTTGGCCTTTCTGGTAACTAACCTGGTCGATGTCGGCAAGTGGATGGGCGAGTCGACGGCCAAGGCAATGGGCTACGGCAAGGCGATGGAGGAAAGCGAGCGGCAGATGAAGGCCGCCGAAACCGCCGCCCGGGCCCTGCGCGATATGAACGCAGAACTGGCGCAGAAGAAGCAACTCGCCGCCGACAAGGCGCTTGGCTTGTCGGAGCGCTCGCGCCAACTGGTGGCCGACTTCAACGATCTGACCAAGAGCGGCAAAAGCGTCGGCCAGGCGCTGGACAGTATCGGCAAGAATCTCGATCTGTCTAGCATCAAAGGCATTGGCGAAGCCGGTGCCGCGCTTGATGCGCTGGCGGTCAAGGGCAAGATCAGCGCGGATGAAGTTCGCGGTGCCTGGCAGAAGGCGCTTGATGGGCAGGACTTGCAGAAGTTCGAGGTGCAGGCCATTGCCGCGTTCGACGGCAGCGAGCAGGGCGCTCGTCGCCTGGCGGCGGCGCTCGACGCACAGCTCGGCGAAGCCCTGCGCCGTACTGGCCTGGATGCCGGCGCGCTGTCGGCTGGCGTCAATGCGGCGGCGCAGAAGGCGATCAACGATTTCGACGTGCTTGTCGGCCGGGTTGGCGAACTGAAGAACAAGGGCGTCGATGCGGGTGTCGCGCTATCCGCCAGCCTCGACCAGGCCGAAAAAGCAGCCACGACTGTTGCCGCTGCGAAAGAGGTTCGGGCGCGCTGGGAAGAACTCGGGAAGGCCGGCATCGTTACTGGTGATCGGCTTTCCGAAGGGCTGGCCAAGGCCAAACAAAAGATCGACGAACTGACGCCAGGCATGACTTCGGTAAACGAGGCCTTCAAGACGCTGGGCATGAAGAGTCCGGAAGAACTGAAAAAGACGGCCGTCGCAGCCGAGGAAGCATTCAACAAAATCAAGGCCAACAGCGATTTCAGCCGGGCCGGGCTGGCGAACGTGAACGAGGCATTCAAGCGCATGGCCGATGCCTCCATCGCCGCCAACGGCGGTGTGGCCAGCGATACATTGCGCGTGCAGGCTGAGATGCGCGGCTTGCAGATCGTTACCGATGAGACAGGCAAAAGCATCGTCAAGGCGATGGCGCCAGCCGCCGAGAAAACGGCCGGTGTTGGTGATGCCGCTCGCCAGGCTGCCGGTGGGTTTGACGAAATGGCCGCTGCTGCCGATAAGGCTGCCGACGCGGCTGCGCGGGCGGCCGATCAGGGCGACGGCGTCCGTAACGTGTCCGGGTCTTCGCTCGGCAAGGTCGGTGGCAGCAGCCAGGCCGACTTTACCGAAACCCTCTACCGCCGTGGCGGCACCATCGAAGAAGTCAAGCTGGCACAGAAATACGTCTCTGAGCTCTACGCCAGAAATCAGGCCACGATGTTGACCGGCAACCTGGGCAACGAAGCAAACGCCAGCCGCATGATGCAGCGCGCGATCAACGATGCCGTCGATAAGGCGCTGGCGGCGGCAAGGCAAGAGAAGGCGACCGGCCAGGCGGTCGATCTCGGCACGTCGGTATCCGACATCGAGGCGCGCAACCTGTCGAAGACGCCGCTGCGCAGCCTGGATGACATGATCAGCCGCATCAAGAATGCGGGTAACGAGGCCAAGGCGCTGTCGGTGCGCGTCGATCTCCGCACGGATCGGGGGCGTAAATCGATCGGTGTCGGGAGTCAAGCGGACGCGAAAACCTTGATCGAGACGTTTGAAGAGCTCCAGTCGAGGGCGTCATGACGCAGCCGGTCATTACCCTCGCCGTCGGCGCCGTCACGCTCGAGCTAGATCCTGATCTGCAATGGTCGGATGAATTCGATTGGTCGCCCGTCGAACAGGCTATCGAATACAGCTTGACCGGCGCGCTTATTGTCGATCACGGCCTGCGTCAGGCCGGGCGCCCGATCACGCTTGATGCGCCAAGCGATGACGCAGCCTGGATGCCGCGCGGCGTGTTAACGCAGTTGCAGGCCTGGGAGGCCGACCCGGCACTCGCCGGCATGACGCTAAACCTGCGCGGAACAACCTACGACGTGATTTTTCGTCGTCATGACGGCGCGCCGATCGAGGCTCGTCCCGTCACCTTCGTGGCCGATCCGCTGCCTGGCGGATTCGGCGACTGGTATCTCACAACCCTACGTTTCATGGTGACCTAATGGCCATTTTTGCCACCGACATCAAGCTAATCGAATCCGAGGTCATGGCCGACTACACCGATGGTGGTGGCCGGCGGACATCGCGCATCATCCCGGACGGCGTGGCCGGTAATATTTTCCCCAAGGTCAGCCGACTGGATTCTGTTTATGGACGGGTCAATCTGCGCAAGGTGTTCGGTGCGGTCCAGACCTCAAATCTGGATGTTTACGCTGGCGCGCATGCGATCATCACCGATGCGCCGGATAACGAAGACATCCACTGCACGCTGTTTTCTACCGGCAGCGATTTCGACACCCGCACGACTGCGCGCGACCGCATCGAGTCCTATGTCACCAGCGGCCCCGAGTCGCGCCTGACCTTCCTTGGCCGGCAACTGGCGGGGCAGCGCAGCCTGACCGCCTACCAGCGCGTCGAAGAGTCGTTGCCCGAAGTCGGCGACGTGTTGTGCCTGTCGAATGAGGCCGGAAGCACGGTAACGACTTACCAGTATGTCCGGATTAACGACATCCAGTCCGAGGTTCGTACCTTTGAGGACGACAAGGGCGTATTCGACCGCCGCGTGGTGGTGATCGATACCGGCGTTGCCCTGCGTTACGAGTTCAATGGTCCTGAAACCGCCAACCGCCTGTCCAGCGTGGAAAAGCCGGCGAAGATTCGCACCACCACCGTGGTCGACGCGGCTCGCTATTACGGCATCAAGAAACTCGCCGAGGCGGCCACCGAAAATGACATGACGGTGCGCGTCGCCTCGATCTATACCCCCATCGTGCCGACCACTAACCGCGAAACGCCAGTCTCGAACGAAACGGTCGGCGATGTCATGAGCGTCGTCGCCGCGCGCAGCAGTACGGTGTCCGACGCCATCGGCGACTTCCCGGCCGATACCCCGCGCTACACGCGCCGGCCGATCGTACCCGGATCACTGGTCATCGATGGCGCGACAGACGACAAGATGGGCGGCATCACGGCAGGCACCTTCGTCGGCGAAATCGACTACATCAACGGAGCGATTACCCGCACGGCGGGCGATGCCGGCGGGCGCACCGTGGTGTACAAGCCTGGCGCCCCGACCTCGCAGATCGCGCACACGCTCGACGTGCCGGTTGATCTCAACAATCGTGGCATGGTGTATTCGCTGACACTCAACCCGCTGCCGGCGCCCGGCAGCACGGTAGTCGACTACCGTGCCCTCGGCCGCTGGTATCGCCTGCGCGATAATGGCGCGGGCCAGATGGCCGGGCTTGACCCGGCCTACGGAACCGGCTCGGTCAATTACACCACCGGTGCCCTGGTGATTACCCTTGGTTCTCTTCCCGATGTCGATTCGTCGGTACTGGTCGGCTTCGGGTCGCCGACGCATTACACGATCCGCGCCGGCGGAACCAGCGATGCGGCGACATCGATGCGGCAGACCTTTACGCTGCCCGACCTGCCGATCAACCCGGATTCGTTCTCGATTACCTACACCTCCGGCGGCAGCGACTATACCGCCACCGATGATGCCTCCGGCAACCTCAGTGGCGGCGGCATCACCGGCACGGTCAATTACACTACCGGCGCGGTGACGCTGAATTACTCGACGCGCCTGCCGGATTCATCGACCAGCGTCGCTTGCGCGTATCAGCAGATGGTTCCGACGAACCCGAGCGTGCCGGTCGTCAATTCGCTGGCGACAGCTTCGGCGGCCAGCACCGATCTCGGCACGCCGATTGTCGCCGGTTCGCTGGTCGGCAGTGTGCCATTTTCCGGCGGCTATGAAAGAGTCTGGGGAAACATCCCCGTGTACGACGACGGCGCCGGCTTGCTCAAGGCACGTGCCGGATTCGTGCTGAGCACCGACAGCGCGACATACAGCGCGGTATCGACAACCGAAGCGACCATCGGCACTGTCAACTACGCCACCGGCGAGGTGGTGATTAACGCCGGCATCCAGTACCTTCTGACGCACAAGAGTGGCAACCCGTCGACCGTGCCCTGGATAACCAGCACCGAGACCCTGTACCGTGCTGCCGGCACGGCGAACTGGGGCTGGAAGTCGCCTGCCGCCACCAGCACCAACGTAGCCAAGACGCACAGCGCAACCTTCGCTGCCGCGCCGCTCAAGCTCGACCTGACGACGACCGTCGCCGACAAGCTGGTGTCGAACTCGATCATGTTCGCGCTCGGTGGAAAAACCTATATCGATCGCAACGGCACGCTTTACGCCGACGTTTCGACTACCACCGGCGCCGGCACCATCGCCGGCAGCGTCGACTACGCGGCCGGAACGGCATCGCTAACTCATTGGGCAGCCGGCGCCTCGCCCGCGTTGTCGGTTATGGCCTGCCTGTCGGTGTATGGCGAGCAGCCGGGCTGGCGCTTCCAGTTCCGCACGCCCGGTTCGCCCATCCGCCCGGGCTCGTTCTACATCCAGGCGACGACGACGGCCGGTGATCTGGTCAGCGCGACTGCGAGCGAGAGTGGGGTGATCGCCGGAACTTACGTGCGCGGGACGATCAACCAGGAAACCGGCGTCGGCCGAGTCGAATTCGGGCAGATGGTCGCCGCCGCCGGCAACGAATCAGAGTGGTGGTACGACGCCGGTGACGTGGTTGGCGGCCAGATTTTCAAACCGACGCTGGTACAGCCATCGGCCATGACCTTTAACTGCGTGGTGCTGACCAACCTGCCGCTGAATGCCGACATCCTCGGCATCGATCCGGTGCGCCTGCCGATGGACGGCCGCGTGCCGATCTACCGTCCGGCGGACGTGGTGGTGATACATAACACGCAGACGCATACGCTGCCCAACTCGGCGGTCGTCGATACCTCCTACCTCGTCGGCCGTCTCAATCTCTCCGAACTGTGGCTGGAAGACAGTGCCGGAAAAAAGGTCAACCCGATCAACTACAGCGTCAACCTTGCCGCCGGCCAGGTGACAATGGCCCCCGTGATCGACCTCGCCGGATTGACGCAGCCGCTGAAAGCGAAACACCGCATCGAGGACATGATTCTGGTCAGCGACGTGCAGATCCACGGCCTGCTGACGCTGGCGTCGCCCCTGTCGCGTGACTATCCGCTCGACAGCTACGTGTCGTCGTCGCTGTTGTTCGGCGACTTACGCGCTCGGGTGACGGATGTTTTCGACCTGCTGTCGTTTTTCGCCTGGAGCGATACGCCTGGCCCGGCCGCCAACGCCGGCTACAACAAGGTCGACTACCCGATCGAGGTGCTCAACAACGGCGCGATCAACGAACGCTGGCGTATTCACTTCATCAGTCAGATCGAGTACCAGGTCATCGGCGAAAACCTCGGCGTGATCGCGACGGGCAGCATTAACGGCGACTGTGCCCCGGTCAACGGGCTGACCACCTTGCCGTATTTCATCATCCGCCAGCAGGGCTGGGGAAGCGGGTGGTCGGCCGGCAACAACCTGCGCTTCAACACCTTCGCAGCGGCGCCGCCGATCTGGTTGGCCCGTACCGTCCTGCCCGGCGCCAGCCTGGCGGGCGATTCGTTTTCGCTGCAAGTGCGTGGCGACGTGGACGACGAGGAATAAATCATGACCGTAGTGCACTTTAGTGAAGCGGTCGCCAATTCGATGGGCGCGCAGGTGATCGCGGCGCTCGATGCCGGCAGCGGCCCCGCCCGGGTACGTTTCTACACCGCGCCGATGGCCGCCAGCGTGAATGAGGCGATCACCACCCAGACCCTGCTCGGCACGCTGACCTGCAGCGACCCGAGTGCAGATACGGCAGCCGGCATTCTGACTTTTGCCGCCATCGCCCAGGACGCTTCGGCGGATTCCGCCGGGCAGGCGGCCTGGGCGCGGGTGGAGTCGTCCGCTGGAACGGCGGTGGTCGATCTGGATGTGACCGGCCTGGCCGGCAGCGGCGCGATCAAGCTCAACACGGTCGAAATCATCGCTGGCGGGCCGATCCTGCTCAACTCGCTCGCTATCGACTTGCGAGGCTGACATGGCGATCCTGGAAAACGGCGATTTCATCTTCGCCGCCTTCAATCAGCCGGCCGCATGTCATGTCGAGCGTTACGACCGCCTTGGCGCGCCGGCCGCCGCCACATTTTCAAACGGCAAGTGCTGTGCGCTGTCGCCGGACGCGTCGCGCGCCGTCTATGGGCTTTCAACGGCGCCATGGGTTGCACTGTTTTCGACGGCCGACTGGAGCGCCCAGGCCGCCTCGCCGCCTGCCTCTCCGGTCAATGGCCTGGCGTTTTCCCCGGGCGGGCAATACCTCGCCGTTGCGCACGCCACGGCGCCGTTCATGAGCATGCTCGACAGCACGCTTTCATGGGGCGCGCTGGCGCCACCGGCGATTACGCCGACCGGCAGCGCCAACGCCGTCGCCTGGTCGCCGGATGGCAGCCGTCTGGCAGTTGGCCATGCCGTATCGCCCTATTTGACGATTTACGATACGGCGACATGGGCGAAGATTTCTGGCCCGGCCGTCTTGCCGCCGGCCGAAGTGGCCGATCTGGCCTGGTCGCCGGATGGCACGCGGCTCGCATGCGGCGGTGCGGCGCTGACGATCTACGACACAAGCGCCTGGAGTGTCGTTTCAGGCGCCCCGGCCATCCCATCCGCTGCACGGGCGCTGTCCTGGTCGGTCGATGGCGCAAAGCTCGCCGTCGCGCTGTCAGCCGCGCCCTACCTGCGCATCTACAACTCCGCAACGTGGGGTGACACCGGCACGGCCAACGCGCTGGTCACAGCGTATTTGAACGACATCGCCTGGGCCACCAGCGACACGATCATCCTGGCCGGGTCAGCCTGGCCGCCGTTGATCCGCTGGAACACTGCCGCCGACGTGTCGGAAAAGATCACCCTTTCGCCGGGCAGCCCAATGGGCGTCGCGGCGGTGCGCTACACGCCGAAAGCGATTAGCGGCGACGTCAAGGATATCAACCTCAACGGCGTCATCCGTACGCTGCGCGCCTACCGCCGCGACACCGGCGAACTGGTTGGGTCCGCACAAAGCGCGAATTTGACTGGCCACTACAGCATTTCGTGCCGCCATGCCGGCGAGCACACGGTTGTCATGTTCGACGACCTGGTTGGCACGCTTGAAAACGACAAGGTTTTGAGGACGACGCCGGTATGACGAAGCATATTTTTTGGGGAATCGGCTCGGCCCCGTATCATGTTTTATATCGAAAAGACGGCGAGAGTCTTACTAAATTGCCAAGTCTTGCCGAGGTTTTTATGAATCCCTCGCTGTTTTGTATTGCGTTTTCGCATAGCGGGGAATATCTGGCGGTTAGAGGGGGCGCATCACCATGGATATATCTTTACAAGATTTCTGGAGATGTGTTTACCCGGCTGACGCTTAATGTTCCCGACATCGCCCTACCCACATCAAGTATTTCGAGCTTGGCATGGTCTCCCGATGACAGCTATCTGGCCATCGGCATCGATAGCACTGCCGGAAATCGGGTATATATCTACAAGTTGGTCGGCGATCAACTGCTGAAAGTAGCTACGCCAACAATTTCCAGCGGACAATGTAAGCAGCTTGCATGGTCACCTGATGGAAAGCACTTGGCGATTGCGCTTGGTTTACAAAATGCCCCGATCTGGAAGCGAAACCTGGATGACAGCTTTACAGAACTCGGCAGTATTTCGACGGTGGGCGCCGCTGTAGCTGCGCACTCATTGGCTTATTCGCCTGATGGGAAATATATTGCCTTGGGAACAAATCAGACCTACGGTCCTTATATTTTCGGAGTGCTCGCCGACACCTATAGCCTTGTGCAAACAATAGCTGGGCCGACATTAATGGCTTCGGCAAACGGTCTTTCATGGTCACTCGACGGAAAGCACCTGCTTTCGTCAAAAACAACCGCGCCGTATATTATTGTCTGGAGATTGTCAGGAGGTATATTTACGGAGTTGGCATCACCGATCGACGGCGTGATCGGCGCTACTATAAACAGTATGGTATGGTCTGACGACGGAATTTTTCTCTATGCGGGATTGGCCGCCGCCCCCTACCTTTGCGCGCTCAGAAGAGTTGCGGATACCTACGTAGTGCAGCCTCCGCCGGCGAACATCATGCCGACTTCCGTCCTGCGCAGCGGCGACAGCTCACCCCATATCAACCAGGTCAGCACTTTTGCCCCGATCAGCGGGCACGTTTTCGACCAGAACGGTAACCCGATATCGCGTACTGTGCGTAGCTACATGCACTCCAGCGGCCGTTTCATCGACGAGGCGGTAAGCGACCCGACGACCGGCGAGTTCCAGTTGTGGTCGTACAACGCCAGCGAGCATTACGTCATCGTGGTCGACCCTGACAAGAACGCCCTGATTTACGACCACGTTATCCCGACGGCCTGACCATGCCGTTCAGCCCGCCCAACGGTGCTGCCGTCAATTTCTGGACCGAGGTCGCGGGGCCGGTCTATGAGGCAGACAACCTCACCATCGTTTTCGCCAATCCGGATGGGTATGTCGCGCCCTACGGCCAGGCGGTCAATTTCCAGTTCCCCGGCGAGTATGTGCCACCACCGGGGAACCAGGCGCATTTCGAGGTCGAGGCCAGCGCTGTTTCCGGTGATGGATCGGTGGTCGCCTCTTTTTCTGCGGCCGGGGCCGGCGCGCATGGTGTTGCCGGGGTCGGTGCCGGCAGCTGGCATCCCGTTGCGGCTGGCAACGGCGCTCACGGCGTTGGCGGCGCCGCTGCGGTGGTGGGTGTGTTTCCCGCCAACGGCGTCGGTGTCGCTCCGCCCGCCGGAAATGGCGCTGTCACCGCAAGGTTTTCGGCCGACGGCAGCGGTGAACATTCGGCGCCGCCAGTTTCGAGCGGCTTGCGGCGTGTGTCATCGGTCACAACCAACTCATGGCGGCGCGCTAACGAATGCCAGCGCGTCGTTGACAATCGAATCCCGGCCGCCGCAAGCCGCAACCGGCACCGCGCTGCCCCGTGGGCGGTAGGCGCGCCGGCGGCGCGCTCGGCCGACATGCGCTGGCCGAAAACCCGGCGCGTCGATACCGACAGAGCCGGGTCGTGGGGTCGCTACGCGCGCACAGCAAAAACGAATTCCCTGCACGCTTGGCCGGCGGCCATCCCCCTGGCAGGCATCGCCGGCCCGGCTTGGGGCGCCACGCCGGAACTCAAGCGGCCGCCGCATACTGCTCGATGGAATAAGCCGATCCATGTCGACACGACGCATGTGCCAGTGTGGCACGGGTTCCTGATCCCGGCCTGGCGGATCATTCCCTACGTCCGTCCGGCGGGTGGCGCTGCAGATTTCAACGTGGCCGGCGGGGGCGTCGACTTCTACCTCGATCTGCTCACGGCCTACACCCAGACCGGGCCGCACGCGATTCGCTTCGATTTTCCGGCTGGCACCTACATCCCGCCGGTGATCTATTACCCGGACTACGTCTACGATGTGCCGGGCGGCATCGCGGCAGATTTTCTCTATAACCTGCCCAGGGAGCCGGTGCTGGATTCCTTCGGCAACCCGGTATTCACGCATTCGAGCCGTCATGCCTCCACAATCGCCCCGTGGGGGCAGGTGGTGCAGCGCGACATCGAGACGATGCACCCGTGGCTGTTTTATTCACGGCGGATGAATCCGGGCTGGGGCGTTGTGATCCCGGGTGGGCCGCAGCCGACGCCGCCGGGCGAATCCATCATCATTCCTGTCAGGAGAGCCTACATCGTGGTCAATGAGATCCTGCTCACGCGCGCGGCCGACGGCACGCCAATACCGGCTAGCGGCCTGTCCATTCAGTTCGATTGCGATTCGTGGCTGCCGTCATTCACGGCGACTGTGCCGGAGGCGGCGCGAGATATTGTCATGCCCGATCCATCGCCGGTCGAGATTTACGCCTTTATCAACGGCAGCGAATTCAAGTTTTTCGTTGAAAAAGTGGCGCGTACCCGGCAGTTCGCCAAACGCAGCGTGACGATTTCCGGGCGCGGCATCGCCTGTGAGCTGGCTGCGCCCTACGCGCCGGCCGCGCAGCACACAAACACAACGTCAATGACAGCGCAGCAGCTGATCGACGCCGCGCTTGAATTCACCGGCTACACACAGACCTGGAATATCACCGATTGGCTGGTACCCACCGGCGTGTTGTCTCTGGCCGGCACGCCGGCCGATGTGGCCAACCATGTCGCCGAGGCTGCTGGGGCGGTGCTGGCTGCCGACTGGCTGGACCGCGACCTGCGCATGTTGCCGCGCTACCCGGTGAAGCCGTGGAATTGGGCGACCGCCACGCCGGATTACGTGATCCCGGCCGCCGTGACGCAAACCGAATCGGTGGAGTGGATCGAGAAACCGTCCTACAACCTGGTCTATGTCTCCGGCATTCAGGCCGGCGTGCTCGGCCAGGTGAAAATATACGGTACCGCTGGCGATAGCCCGGCGCCGATGGTTACGCACCCGCTGACGACGCACGACGATGCGGCACGCCAGCGCGGCACGTCCATCCTCTCTGACACCGGTCGCAAGGCGTTGATGCAGATCACCTTGCCGGTGCTGGAAGAAACCGGCGTCATCGATCTCTGTCGCCTGATCGAGTTCAGCGATGGCGCCAATACACGACGCGGCATCACTCGCGCAAACCAGGTGTCGGTCAACTGGCCGACCGTCCGCCAGACCGTGACTATCGAGGCCGCGCCATGACGACAACAAACCTCTGGAAACGTCTTAAACAGCTGCTGCCGGATGCGCCGCTATTGGTGGGAACCGTCGACTCCGTATCGACTTATGGCGCCGTCGTCCAGCTGCCGGACGGATCGCTGGTCGGCGTGCGCGGTGCCTCAACCATTGGCCAGCGCGTCTTCGTACGTGACGGCGTGATTGAGGGGCCGGCGCCGAGTTTGCCGACGGTGGTAATAGAAATATGACCGAAGTAATAAGACGGTGCGACCGAATCGGGTGGTGGAACACCCGGCCCGGCCACCTCCCGCAGAGACAGCCTGCGTTTAGCCAAGGCACCGCACCGTGCACACGGCGGGCCGAAGCCTACACGCACAGGCCAAACCGTGAAAGAGATCAGATGCCGTAACTGCAACAAGAAATTGGCCGAGGCGGATTACCGCCGCCTGGTCATCAAATGCCCCCGCTGTGGGGTGATGAATACCCTGAAGGCCATCGAGCCTCTTACCCGCGCCACTGGTGCGCACAAGGAGAAACTCGATGGAATTCAACCCGATCCTTAATAATTCGACATTTGCCACCCGTCCGATCTTGCCCTGGATCGGCGGCAAACGCCGCCTGGCGAAACACTTGCTGCCGTTGTTTGGTCCCCATGAATGCTACGTCGAGCCATTTTGCGGCGCGGCGGCGCTCTTCTTTCTGAAGGCGCCGGCGAAAGCCGAAGTCATCAATGACATCAACGGCGACCTGGTCAATCTGTACCGGGTCATCCAGCACCACCTGGACGAGTTTGTCAGGCAGTTCCGTTGGTCGTTGGTGAGTCGGCAACTGTGGCAATGGCTCAACGCCACACCCCCGCAGACGCTGACCGACATCCAGCGCGCCGTGCGCTTCTTCTACTTGCAGAAGTTGGGGTTCGGCGGCAAGGTCGAGGGACGTACCTTCGGCACGTCGACCACTGGCGGACCAAGGCTCAATCTGCTGCGCGTCGAAGAAGAACTATCGCAGGCTCACCTTCGCCTATCCTCCGCTACCATCGAGCACCTCTCGTGGGACGAGTGCATCAGGCGATACGACCGCCCCCACACCCTGTTATACTGCGATCCGCCCTACTGGGGAACGGAGGGCTACGGGGTAGGTTTTGGGCTCGAGCAATACGACAAGATGGCCGAGCTGGCCAAGTCGATTTCCGGGCGGATGATTATTTCTGTCAACGACATCCCGGAGATGCGAAAGGCCTTCTCCGGACTTCGAATAGCAGACCTAGAAATACGCTACACGGTGGGAGGTTCCGGGCGTTCCAACTCGACGAGCAGGGAGCTGGTGATATTGAATCGCTAGTCGTGTTGTGCTGTACTAAGTTTTCTTTACCATCGCGCAATTACTTCCCGGCGCATTTATCTCGCCCGCGCAGGTGAATTTATCGCGCGCGGCTTTAGCCTGTTGCGGTCGACGGCCAAAAAAGGGCAAAAATCAAATTCATTCCTGCACCCTCTCAGCCCCGGAGGGTTCACCGGGCCCCTTGAGAGGTGCCGAGCAACGCAGGCTTGGGCGGAAAAAGGGCGAGCACTGTTTGAGGGGCTTTAGCCCCGAGTTGCGCAGCCCCCGCCCAAACCGAGTAGCGCAGGGAACCCGCGCAGCGGGCACCGACCCAGGGGTGGCCTTCTTTTTGGCTACTTTTTCTTGGCCACACAAGAAAAAGTACGCCCGCGCCTCAAGCGCGGAACCCATGAGTTCAGAAAAGCAAACACCTCAAAAACCAACCCTCAAGCCGCCTTCCTCAACAACTTCAAACATTCAACCGAAGCCGCCAGATCAAGCGCCGAAAAATCATCGAAGTTCTTCAGCTTGGCATTCGCCCCTTTCTCCAAAAGCAGCTTGACCAGGTCGGGCTTGCTGTTCGACGCCACGTACATCAGCGCGCTGGCGCCGTTACCGTTTTGCAGATCAATGTCGATGCCGGCGGCGATCAGGCGTTCGATGATGGCGTGGTTGCCGTTGTAGCAGGCCAGCCACAGGGCGTTGCAGCCGTCGGCGTTGGTCACGGCGATGTCGACGCCGAGCGCCAGCAGTTCTTCGACGATGTCGAGGCGGCCTTCCTTGGCGGCTCGCATCAGCGGCGTGAAGCGGCCATCGGCCTGCGGGGCGGAGAGATTATCGGACGGGAACGCGTGTTCTGCGAGGAAGGAAGCAAGGGTTGGGGTCATGAAATTTCCTGTTGGCGTTGCGGATAAGGCGGCCCGGTTTCGATGCGGGCGTCGGTGATCGGCGTGCCGACCGTGAAGTGATAGACGCTCTGCCAGCGGCTGCCGGCGAGGCCGAAGGTCTGCTGCACCGGGTCGTCGAAGAAGCAGCCGATGCCGGTGCCGCGCACGCCGGCGGCTTCGGCTTCGAGATAGAGCACCTGACCGACCAGGCCGGCTTCGCGCAGCAGTTCGCGGTAGCCGTGAGCGTCGGCCGTGGCCGCATCGAATTCGCCGAGCATGCCGAGCGAGAAGGCGCTGGTCGATGCAATGTCCTGGTGGCATGAGAGCGAGCGGGCGGTGCGCTGCAACTCCTGCAAACCCATTTCAGCAAGCAGGATCAGGCCGAGATGGGCCGGGCATTCTGCGTCGAAGTCGGCAACCGGGCGCTGGCTGGCAAAATGTTGCGCGAGCGCGGCCGGCAGTTCGCCAGCGGCAGCCGACGTGCGCGGCAGGAGGTAGAGGCCACTTGGCAGGCCATCGACACGCAGCACGAAGAGCAAGAGATGAATATGCGGGGAACTTTCCTGCGCGCTGAAAGGCACTAGCGGACGCGGCAAGCTGGCGTCAAGCATGCGGTAAAAAGCCGTTTTGGGCAGGCTTAGCTTGGGGTCGAAACGCTGACCGCTACGGCGCTGGCGGATCAGTTGCGCGGCGCCGGTTGTAGTTGCATGCGGCGCCAGCAGCGGCAAATCGGGAAGGCAATTTGAAATTTGGCCTTTTTCGGCGGTCGACCGCAACAGGCGGCTGGCAGCGGCCACTTGATCGATGGCTGGCCAGCGGTAGCCGGGCGAGGGATCGATGCGGGTCGGTTTGCCTTGCCACGTTGCACCATCCAGCCACGCCAGCAGTTGGTCGGCAGACGGCGGTTCGCGTAGCCCGCCGGCGCGCACGGCAAGGAGGATTTCCGGCTCCTCAACTTCGGTAAACGCATAGCGCGACGGGGGAAAATCGTCCGGGCGATCCAGCCCCAGACAGTGCGCCAGCGGCGGGTTGGCCACAGGGCGAATTTCCCAGCCGAGCAGCGCGGCGGCGTAGGCGAGCGCCCCGATGGCGTGGCCGATGTCGAGTTGGCAATAGCGGAAGGCGCGTTCGCCATATTTCCAGGCCTCGCGCCACATGATGCTGGTGAGACCGATAGTGAGCCACGGCGGCTGGTCGCCCGGGGCCGTCAGCGCGCGGCCTTCGAGCGCATGGTTTTCCGGCTCGTAGTGCTGCAGGCCATCCGCGACGCCGGGCAGGCCGGCGGACAGCACGTAAACTTCGACCGGATGCAGGTTGCCGGAGGAAGGGTTGCAGCGCAGCGCCCAACGGCTCGGCCCCCAGGTTTTCCAGGCCGAGATGCCGAAAGAGAGTTCGAGCAGCGCGCCAAGACTGTCGAGATCGGCGGCGATTTCATTTTCGGGCTTTTCCGGCAGTCGACCGTAACTGCGCTCGAAACGGTCGCCACTCAGCGGCAATTCGAGCAGCGGCGCCCCGGGATAGTGGCGAAACGGCGCCGGCTGGGCGTCCCAGTCGAGCTGGCCGGGGCCTTCGGCATAGGCTTCGAAGCGGTGTTTGGTGCGCGCGTGGTAGGCGCGGACGATAGCTTCGTCGCGGACTTGTGGGCTATCCGACATTGTGCGCTATTGGTAACGGGATACTGAGGAGACAGCAAGCCCCATGCCCGGTTCAGCGCAATTGCCGCCAGGGGGTGTGGCCGAATTGTTCGACGAGAAAATCCATCATGGCGCGAACCTTGGGGGCCAGGTGGCGGCCGCTCGGGTAGGTGGCGTACAGCGGCACCGGCTCGACGTGGTGCCACTCGGCAAGGATGGGCACCAGCGCCCCGCGTCGTAGCGCGTCGCCGACGATGACGTCGGTCAGCCGCGTGATACCGACGCCGGCGACCGCCAGCTGGAGGACGGTTTCGGCATTGTTGGCGACAATGTTGCCGGAGATATGCACGACCCGGATGCCATCGTCGGTATCGAAGGGCCAGCGGCGCAGCGCCGGCAAGCTGGTGATCCAGAGACAGTTGTGGCGCTGCAACTCATCCGGCGTGCGCGGCATACCGTGGCGTTCCAGATAGGCCGGGGCGGCGCAGATGACGCGCTCCAGATTGCAGATGCGACGCGCCACGGCCGACGATTCGTCGAGCGCGCCGATCCGGATCGTCAAATCGTAGCGCTCGTCGGTCGGCACTGGCGCCATGTCATCGATCGTCAGGTCGAGTTCGATCTCCGGATATCTTTCCAGAAAGCGCGGGATCGCCGGCGTCAGCTGGTGGCGACCGAAGGCCGAACCGCAAATCAGGCGCAATAGCCCGCGCGGCTGGGCGCCGGCAGCAGCGACCTCGGCCTCGGCTTCGTCGAGCGCGGTCAGGATAGGCCGCGCCCGATTGAAGAATGTCTCGCCCTCGGCAGTCAGCTGCAGGCGGCGCGTGGTCCGGTGAAGCAGACGCACGCCCAGTCGGTCTTCCAACCGGCCAACCAACTTGGAGAGCGCGGATGGCGTCAGACCAAGATCGCGCGCTGCAGCAGAAAAGCTGCCGGTTTCGACGGCACGAACGAAGGCAGCCATTTCAGCGGTACGATCCATGAGCTTATTCTAGATCAAAATTCACAAATGTTATTCCACATGACAGTATTGTTATTGCCAAGGCGAATAATTAGAGTGCGAATCGTGCAATGTTGCATTGCAGCACAAAGGAAAATACCATGCTCCCCATCGATATCGCCGCCATTGAACGTCACGCCCGCGAACTCCGCACTCAGGAAATGCGGCGCCATCAGGACCTCTTCACCAAGCAACTGGTTGTTTACGGACGCATGCTTGGCGACAGCCTTCTCGCCCTGGTCCAAACAGTGGGCAAGATCCTGCGCCCGGCTTTCTCGTGGAACCCGCAGCGCCGCCGCTCCTGATAAAGAATTCCGATTGTCGGGTATCCGACACGGCGGCGGGCGCCACCTACCATCGGCGCGCGACAGCTGTTTCAAATTAGGTACTTGGCGTGCCTGGCACTATCTCTGCGAGGGTAATTCACCCCAACCCAACAGAGGAGAACATGATGGAACAAACCACGCCTCCGATTACCCGCGAGGCCGCGCTGCGTGTGGCGCTGGCGGCACGCGCAATGCCCAAGGTAACGCTGCCGTCACTGATCGAACTGTTGCAACGCCGTCTTGGCGACACGATCAATGAAGAAAACCTGCGCCAGGTGACTGTCACCATGCTCAAGACCGGCTTTGCCAGCGCCGATGGCGAAGAGGATGGCGAAGATATCGGCATCGGCCTCGAAGCGATGAAACTGGCGGTGCGCATCATGTGGGGCGAAACCCAGGGCGACGATTCGCTGCCCAAGATTCAGGCCTGCGCGGAGGGCGAAATGCCCGGCTCGGTGCGCGTCGCCATCGCCTCCGACCAGGGCGACACGCTCTCCGGCCACTTCGGTTCCTGCCTGCGCTTTCTCGTCTACCAGGTGTCGCCGACGGAAATTCGCCTGGTCGATATTCGCGACACGATGGACGCCGAGTTTGCCCCCGACAAGAACCTGTGGCGCGCCAAGCTGATCGGCGACTGTCACGTCTGCTACGTGGTGTCCATCGGCGGCCCGGCGGCAGCCAAGGTGATCCGCGCCGACATCTATCCGATCAAGATTCCCGATGGCGGGCCGGCCGAGGAAATCCTCAAGCAGTTCCAGGTCGCCATGGTCGAATCGCCGCCGCCCTGGCTGCTTAAGATTCTCGGCGTCTCGGCCGAAAAGCGCCTGAAGAATTACAACGCTGCAGTCGAAGACGACTGATCGACAAAAAGGCGGCCCGCTCAGGCGGCCGCCATCCGCTCCATCTGCGCCGGATCGAGGCCCACGCTGGTCAGCAAAGGCCCGTCGAAACCATTCCACCAGATCGCCACCCAGGCCACGCCATCGTCATCGATGCGCTCGACGACGCAGGTCGAGCCGATCATGTCGAGGAACAAGTCGAGATCATCGTCGTCCATATCCGGATCGGGCGTAATGGCGAGTATCTTCACTTCGTCGCCCACGGCGACGGGCTGACCGTGGCGGTCGCAAGTGGTATCGGGCATGGCGGACTCCGGCAACGGACGACCACGGCAATGTCGGAAAGTCGACGTAACCTGGCCTCCCCGAATACCGTTCGCAACTGCCGTGCCAGTGGAACACCAGGCCTGTCCGCGTACTATCGCCGCCGCCCCCCGGCCAAAGTGATAGACTTTTCTTGAAGCGGCAAGCTGACCGCGACAGCGATTTTTCCGAGGAGCAAGCCATGACTGACAAACAAAACGACGTAGGCGTATTTTCGGTATTGATTCAACGCCTTGAAACCCAGCGACTGCCGAAACTCCTGGAACTCAAGGCCAGAGTCGACCAGGGCGAACGGCTGACCGAGCATGATCTGCACTTCCTGCAGGAAGTCCTGGCCGACGCCAAGCATGTGCACCCGCTGATTGCGCAACATCCGCAGCTTGACCCGCTGGCCAGCAAACTGACCACGCTCTACCGCGAAATTACCGAAGCGGCGCTGGCTAACAAGAAGGCCGGCTGAGCCAGACCTGCAAACGGGCGTCGACCGCCGCCGTGTAATCCGGCGCGGCGCCCAGCTGACTGTTGATTTCGCCGTGCGACATGTCCAGCCGTAGCACCTCGGCCTCGGTGCCCAGGCGGCCGGCCTTGGCGACAAAACGCTCGGCCTGCGAGCAGGCGATGGCGCGCCGCGTCGAGCAAACGACCAGCAACGGCGCCCCGCTGCGGCTTAACTGGTGAAACGGCGAACTGGCCTGCCAGTAAGCCGGATCGCTGCCGAAGGCACGGTCGTACAACCCCGGATGACGGTAACTCATGATCTCCGGCACATCGAGCGCACCGCTATCGAGCAGCACCGCCCCCAGCCACGGCTGCGCGCCCTGCGCCGCCGCCATGCCCGGCACGGCCGCCAGCAAGGCAATCAGGTGTGCGCCCGCCGAATGGCCCATCAGGATGAACTTTTGCGGATCGCCACCCCATTGCTTTGCCTGCTTCTGCGCGGCGGCCAGCGCCCTTGCCACATCGCGCGCCTGCTCGACGGGATCAATTTTGGGCAACATCCGGTAGTTGACCGCAACAATCGCAAATCCCTGCGGCAGCCAATGTGCCACCTTGTTGTCCACAACCCGCCCCATCGCCTTGTCGCCACGCACCCAACCGCCACCGTGTACCAGCAGGATGACCGGCGCCCCCCGCACACCGGGCCTGGCGTAGACATCGAAACGCTGGTCTTCGTCTGCACCGTAGACGAAGTCCCGCTGGATCGGATTCGTTGCAGCATCAGCTACCGCAAACCCGGCAGCCAGCAACGCCACGACGAACAATTTACGGCGCATCGAACCACATTTCAGGCTAAGCCTATCGCCGCGCGTAGCGCCCTGGAGGCTGTCGGCGACATGTAGATCCCAAGCGCTGAACAATTGAGCAAGACCGTCAGCCAGAAAACAACCAGAAACGACGTCTTGCTTGATTTGTGGCGCAGTCGATTTTGTGCAGCGAGCGCGCCGGGCCAACCGCCCACCAGCGCCAGCAGGTGCAGGTTGTTTTCAGGGGTACGACGTCGCCCGTCTTGCGCGGCCGATTTATCCAACGCATAGACAACAAACGTAATCAGGCTCAGGAAAACATAGTAGCCAAGAAACATGAGCGGTAACTTGCCCGTCACGGCCAACACACCGATAACGGCAAAGAACAGCAGCACCATTAGCAACGGATAACTGCTTGGGCCAACCACACTGCCTGCCGGACGCCGCCCCTCGCCAGTCGCATACGCCACGGCCGCAGCACGCGCCCGACCGTTGGCGTCGCGCACCCTTTCGTAAGACACCAGCTCATCGCCTGCCGGGCGCGGCTGGCGCGGGTTGAAAGCCTTGATATGCACGAAGACCTCTTCCCCACCCTCGTCGGGAAGGATAAACCCGTAACCCTGCTCGTCCTTCCAGCGCGTGATTCTGCCTTGGTAACGCATTTTCCCATCCGGTTTGAGCTCAAACGACGTAAAACAAAATGGCAATATAGTGCATCAGGCTGCCAGCAATGACAAACAGGTGCCAGATGCCGTGCCAGTGCCTGAAACGCTCGTCGAAAGCGAAAAAGACAATGCCCACGGTGTAGAACACGCCGCCCGCCGCCAGCCAGAGGAAGCCGGCAGTACCGAGGTTTTCCAGCAGCGGATTGATTGCGACCAGCACGATCCAGCCCATCACTGCATAGATCACCAGCGACATCACGCGCGCTTCCGAGCGCGGCTTGATTTCCTGCAACATGCCGATGGCCGCCAGCGACCAGATGACGCCGAACAGCGACCAGCCCCACGGGCCGCGCAAGGTAATCAGACAGAACGGCGTGTAGCTGCCGGCGATCAGCAGGTAGATCGACAGGTGGTCGAGCTTGCGCAGAATGCGTTTGGCCCGCCCGCGAACGCTGTGATAGATGGTCGAAATACTGTAGAGCAGCACCAGCGTACCGCCATAGACCGCGACGGAGAAAATCGTCCAGCCGTCGCCGCCGGGAATCGCCTTCCACAGCAACAGGATCGCGCCGGCCAGGGCCAACAATGCGCCGACCAGATGTGTCCAGGCGTTGAACTTCTCTCCGTAATACATCGACCCTGCCTTTGCTGAAGCCAGCCCGAAATTGGTGCCGGCAGGTGCACACTAGCTGAATTCCACCCCGGGAAATGGAGCACCTCGCCTACAAACCGACGGTCGTAGAAAAGACATCGCCCATCCCGTCTAAGACTCTCCGGGTTCACTGCCTCGTGCCGGTGCCAGGAGGCGCCACACCCGGCGGGCGAGCAGCGTCGGAATCCCAAGCACCAATACCCAGGCCAGCAGCAGCGTGGCGGTGTGCAGCGATGCCGGAAGCGCCCCACCATGCGGCCCGGCAAGCAGGAATACCGCAAAGTACGCCACCACCGCCGCAAGCAGCAACGCGGCACCGAAAGTCAGCAGTGTGATGAAAACGCGCATGACTGAGAATTCCTTGAATGACGATGTCGCAACGCACGCCACTGGCCAGCGGCGTCGGAATAACCGGATGAGTCACACTTCCATTCCCTTTCCGGCAAACCGGGTTGTCTGCACATGGTATCAGCCTCAAACCGTGCACTTGCGCCAACAATCCGGCCTGTTGCGGTCGACCGCCAAAAAAGGCCAAAAATGGCGAAGGGGACGGCGGACTATAATACGGCCCCATGATTCAGCCCCCCCGCCACAAGCATGCTGCCCGCCCCACCGAGCCCCGCGCCGATTCGCTGACGGCCGATGCCCGACGCCTGCGCGCCTTGTCGCGCGAGTTGCAGCAGGCAGCCGGGCCGAAGCGCGAGAAGGCGCAGGCCGATCTGGCGGCACTGCTTGACGCCTCGCGGACGGCCGTTGCGGCACGGCGCGCCCGCTTGCCGAAGCCGGAATTCCAGAGCGATCTGCCCGTCAACGAGCGCCGGGCGGATATTGCCGAGCTGATTGCCAAACATCAGGTAGTCATCGTCTGCGGCGAAACCGGCTCGGGCAAGACCACGCAGTTGCCGAAAATCTGCCTCGATCTCGGCATCGGCGCACGCGGGCTGATCGGCCACACGCAGCCGCGCCGGCTGGCGGCGCGCTCGGTGGCAACGCGGCTGGCGCAGGAACTGAAAACGCAGGTCGGCGCCGGGGTCGGCGTGAAGATCCGCTTCCACGACAAGACGACGCCGGAGAGCTGGGTCAAGCTGATGACCGACGGCATCCTGCTCGCCGAGTCGCAGTCCGACCCCTATTTGAACGCCTACGAGGCGATCATCATCGACGAGGCGCACGAGCGCAGCCTGAACATCGACTTTCTGCTCGGCTACCTGAAGCAGTTGCTGCCCCGGCGGCCCGACCTGAAGCTCATCATCACCTCGGCGACCATCGATGCCGAGCGCTTTTCACAGCACTTCAGCGGCGCGCCGGTGATCGAGGTTTCCGGCCGGCTCTACCCGGTCGAGGTGCGCTACCGGCCGGTCGAGGACATCGACAAGAAGGACGACGAGCGCGACCTGTACGACGCCATCGTCGATGCCGCCGACGAGCTTTCACGGTTGGGCAGTGGCGACATTCTGGTTTTCCTGCCCGGCGAGCGGGAAATCCGCGAGGCGGCAGAGGCGCTACGCAAGCACGCGCTGGCCCGGCCCGGCTTGAGCAGTGCCCATGCGCCGGAAATTTTGCCGCTGTTTTCGCGCCTTTCGGCCGGCGAGCAGGATCGCATCTTCAAGCCCTCCGGCAGCCTGCGGCGCATCGTGCTGGCGACCAATGTGGCCGAAACCTCGCTCACGGTACCTGGCATCCGCTATGTGATCGACACCGGGCTGGCGCGGGTCAAGCGCTATTCCTACCGCAACAAGGTCGAGCAATTACAGATCGAGTCGATCTCGCAGGCGGCGGCACGGCAGCGGGCCGGGCGTTGCGGCCGGGTGGCCTCCGGGGTTTGCGTGCGCTTGTACGACGAGGCGGATTTCAACGCCCGGGCGCCGTTTACCGATCCGGAAATCCTGCGTTCCTCGCTGGCCGGCGTCATCCTGCGCATGAAGTCGCTGAAGCTGACCGATGTCGAGAGCTTTCCCTTCATCGAACCGCCGCCGGCCAAGGCCATTGCCGACGGCTACGCGCTGTTGCAGGAACTGGGCGCGCTCGATGAAGACAATCGCCTGACCAAAGTCGGCGAAGCGCTGGCCAAGCTGCCGCTCGATCCACGCATCGGTCGCATGCTGGTCGCCGCACGCGACTTGGGCTGCCTCAAGGAAGTGATGGTCATCGCCGCCGGCCTCTCGGTGCAGGACCCGCGCGAACGCCCGCAAGAACGACAGCAGGCGGCGGACGAAAAACACAAGCTGTTCGCCGACGAGAAATCGGAGTTCCTGGGCTGGTGGAAGCTGTGGAACTGGTTCCAGAACGCCGTCGAGCACAAGAAGTCCAACAAGCAGCTGGTCGACAACTGCCACGCGCATTTCCTGTCATATCTGCGTCTGCGCGAGTGGCGCGAGGTGCATGGGCAGTTGCACGCGATGGTGGCGGAGCTGGGGTGGAAGGAAAGCGAACTCCCCGGCACCTACGACGCGATTCATCAGGCGCTGCTCTCCGGCCTGCTCGGCAATATCGGCTGCAAGTCGGACGAATCCGGCTACTACCTGGGTGCGCGCGGCATTCGCTACCTGATTCACCCGTCTTCGCCGCTACAGAAAAAGGCCGGCAAATGGATCATGGCGGCCGAGATCACCGAGACGACGCGCCTGTTCGGCCGCTGCATCGCCCGTATCGAACCGGACTGGCTGGAGAAAGTGGGCGCTCACCTGGTCAAGCGCAGCTATTTCGATGCGCATTGGGAAAAGAAATCGATGCAGGTGGCCGGCTGGGAGCGGACGACGCTGTACGGCGTGGTCATCAACCCCAAGCGGCGCATTCATTACGGCCCGCTGGCACCGGCCGAAGCGCGCGAGATTTTCATTCGCCAGGGGCTGGTGAGCGAGGAAATCGACGACGCCTTCGCCAAGCGCTGGCCGTTCTACCAGCACAACCAGAAGCTGATCCGCGAGATCGAACACCTTGAACACAAGCAAAGGCGGCAGGATGTGCTGGTCGATGACGAGCTGATTTTTGCCTTCTACGACTCGATCATCCCCGAAGGCATCCACAACGGGGCCACTTTCGACCATTGGCGCAAGGAAGCCGAACGCGAGACGCCGAAACTGCTCTACCTGTCGAAAGACGACCTGATGCGCCATTCGGCGGCGGGCGTGACGACCGAGGCTTTCCCGCATCACCTGAAAGTCGGCGGCGTCGATTACACGCTGAGCTACCACTTCGAGCCTGGTTCGCCAAAGGACGGCGTGACGCTGACCCTGCCGCTGGCGCAGTTGAACCAGATTCCGGTGCTGCGCATGGAATGGCTGGTGCCGGGGCTGTTGAAGGAAAAGCTCGTCCAGCTCATCAAGACGCTGCCGCAACGGATTCGCGCCAAGCTGGTGCCGGTGCCGGAATTCGTCGAAGAATTCATGTCGACCGTAACAGGCAACGAAAAGAAGATGAATCAGGGGCTGATCCAGCCGCTGATCGACCACATTCTGGAAGCGCGCGGCCTGAATGCGCGCGGCTGGGCGGTGACGCCGGACGCCTTCCGGCCCGACGCCCTGCCCGCCCATTTTTCGATGAATTACAAGCTGATCGACGAACACGGCCGCCAGCTCGACATGAACCGCAGCCTGGTCGCCCTGCGCAGCGAATGGGGCAAGGAGGCGAAACAGGAATTCGCCGAGCTGCACGAAACGCCGTCCGAATTCACCAAGCTGACCGACTGGACATTCGGCGAACTGCCGGAGTTGATGGAAGTACCGGTGGCTGGGCAGACGGTGATCGGTTACCCCGGCCTGACCGACGAAGGCGAATCGGTCAGCCTCAAGGTGTTCGATTCCGCCGAGGAAGCGGCAGCCGAACATCGCGGCGGCCTGCTGCGCCTGTTCATGTTGCAGTTCCGCGATCAGGTGAAGTATTTCGACAAGAACATTCCCGGCCTCAGCCAGATGGCGATGCAGTACATGGCTCTGGGCAGCAGCGACGACCTGAAACGGCAAATCGTCGATCTGACCTTCGAGCGCGCCTGCCTGACCGACCCGCTACCAACGACACCGGAAGCCTTCAAGCGCCGTTGCGGCGACAGCAAGGCCAGGCTCGGGTTGATCATGCAGGAAGTTTGCCGGCTGGTCGGCACCGTACTCAGCGAATGGCAGACGGTGACAAAGAAGCTGCCGGCGTACAAGGCCCATGCGGCGGCGGTGCGGGACATCGAAGCGCAGATGAAGCGCCTGATGGGTAAAAACTTCATCGCCGAAACGCCGTTCGAGCGGCTGCAGAACACCCCGCGCTACCTCAAGGGCGTTCAGGTTCGCCTCGACAAGCTGAAAGCCAATCCGACGCGCGATGCACAGTTGATGGCCGACTACGGCCCGCTGTGGAACAATTACGAACGCCGTGCCATCCAGCTCGCCAAACTCGGTACTGCCGACCCGCAGATCGAGCAGTTCCGCTGGCTGCTGGAAGAGTTGCGTATCAGCCTGTTTGCGCAGGAATTGAAAACGCCGGTGCCGGTCTCCGTCAAACGCTTGCAGAAACAATGGGAAGGAATCCAGCATGGGTGATGTAGTTGTCGCGCTGATGCGCACCGTGAGCAGCCTGCGTAGCGGGCGAATCTGGCTGTATGTTGCGGCGCCCGCCGTGGTCTCGCTGCTGCTGTGGATATTCCTGGCGCTACGTGGCCTGGGCGTGATGGTCGAGTGGTTGCTCGGCCACCAGCCGATGACGATCCTGATCGCCTGGGGCGTTGCCTGGCTGGCCGTCATGCTGGCCTACATCGGCGCCTGGATGGCGATCTTCGCCGCCGCCTACCTGACCGCCTCGCTGCTCGCCGCCGTGTTCGTCATGCCCTTGTTGCTCAAGCACCTGGCCGAAACCGATTACCGCGACGTGGCGCCGATGGGCAAGGACAGTTTCATGGCGGCTGCAGTCAACAGCCTGGGCGCATCGATTTTGTTCGTCATCGGCTGGCTGCTGACCCTGCCGCTGTGGATCGTGCCCGGCCTGTCGCTGATCCTGCCGCTGTTGCTGATGGCCTGGTACAACCGGCGCACCTTCGCCTACGACGCGCTGTCGATGCATGCCACGACCGAAGAGTGGGAAAAACTCCGCCCCCAGACCAAGTGGCCGATGTTCATGCTCGGGCTGACCATGGCGCTGCTCGCCCACGTCCCGTTGATCGGCCTGCTGGTGCCGGCGCTGGCGGCGCTGTCATTCGTCCATTTCGGCCTCGAAGCCCTGCGCGGCTCGCGCGGTGGCGCGCTCGTGAGCATCGAAGGGGAACGCGTATGAGTCGCACCTTTGGCGCCATCATCATCGGCGACGAAATTCTTTCCGGCAAACGCCAGGACAAACATTTTGCGAAGATTGCGGAAATGCTCGTCGCACGGGGATTGCGCCTGAGCTGGGTCGAGTATCTCGGCGACGACCGCGAGCGCCTGGCTGCCACTTTCAAGCGCACGATGGCGGCGGGCGATGTGGTGTTTTCCTGCGGCGGCATCGGCAATACGCCGGACGACCATACGCGGCAGGCGGTGGCCGCGACGCTCGGCGTCGGGCTGGCACTGCATCCGGAAGGCTACGAGGAACTGAAAGTCCGTTTCAACGGCGAGGAAATTACCGACCAGCGCCGACAACTGGTCACCTTCCCCGCCGGCGTGGCGATCGTTCCCAATCCCTTCAACCGGATTCCCGGCTTCATGGTCAAGGATCATTACTTCGTGCCCGGCTTCCCGCAGATGGCCCACCCGATGATCGAATGGGCGCTCGATACTTTCTACAGCGATCTCTTCCAGCCGGTCGACGGCCGGGTCGAAAAGGCCTTCCTGCTGACCGGCCCGACAGCCTACGAAAGCGCATTGCTCGACCTGATGGAACGCATCGTCGAGGACTACCCGACGCTGCGCCTGTTTTCACTACCTTCACTGGTCGGCAAGGAGCGTCGGCATCTTGAACTGGGGGTCGAAGGCGAACCAAAGCTGGTCGACCAAGCGATGGCGGAAATCCGTAGCGAAGTCGAAAAACGGGGAATCGACTGGGTCTGGCGCCCATAAGCCGCCGGTTGCGGTCGACGTAAAAAAACCCGCGATTTTCGCGGGTTTTTTATGTGAGCGCCTGAAACTTACTTGGCGGCGGTCTTCTTGGCAGCGGTGACAGCCTTGCCGGTGGCCGTCGAAGCAGCCTTCATGTTGGCTTCGGCGACATCGGACAACTGCTTGGCCATCGAGGTCATGTTGTCGAAAGCCTTGGTCGAGGCGTTCAGCATCGACTGCATGGTGGCGGCAAACACATCGCCGCCGACCGGCGCGGTCTTGGCCTGTTCGACAGCGCTGGCAGCATTCTTGGTGAAGCTGCTGTACTGGCTTTCCATCACGGAAGTAACTTCCTTCTGCATGCTGGTGACCAGGTCATAGACGCTGCGGGAATAATCGACCCACTTGTCGACGTTCGGCTTGGCCAGTTCGCTGTTCAGCTTGGCGACTTCGCCAGCATCCTTGGCGCCCAGCAACTGCTGGGTGTTGGCGACCGTGTTGTTGAAAAATTCGCGGGATGCAGCCATGTTGAGGGCGGTCAAACGCTCGACGCCGTTGAAAGCGGTACGCAGCAGGGCCATCATCACTTCGGCGTTGGCCTTCTGGGCGGCAGCCAGTTGTTCCATATTCGGTTTGCTCATCTTCTTCTCCAGTCAAATATCGGGTGTGGATGAAACAAAACCCCCGCCTTTCGGCGGGGGCTTAAACAGCTGATTACTTGCTCTTCTTGCCGGCAGCGGCGGAAGCGCCAACAGCCTTGACCGTGGCGTTGGTCGCGGCAGCGACGTTGGCTTCGGCGATCTCGGCAACTTGCTTGGCAGCCTTGTTCATGTTGTCGAAAGCGGAGTTGGCAGCGGCGATGGCGCTCTTGACAGCGGCAACGGCAACGTCGGAGCCAGCCGGAGCGGACTTGGCAGCCTTGTCCAGCAGGCCGGCAACGGTCTTCTGGAATTCGCCGAACTGGGCTTCGATCATCTTGGACAGCTCTTCCTGGGTCTGAGCGGAAATCTCATACACGGAACGGGAGTAGGCGACAGCCTTCTCGACATTCGGCTGGGCCAGGGAGGCCTGGATCGACATGGCTTCCTGAACGTCCTTGGCACCCATCAGGGCCTTGGCGCCGGAGACGGAATCTTCCATCACGGAACGGGCGGTGTTCAGGTTGAGGGCAGCGATACACTCGGCGGAAGCCAGGGCGGTGTTAGCCACGGACAGCAGGGAATCAACGGTAGCCTTGTTGGCAGCGGCGAATTGCTCAGGGGTCGTAAACATCGTGGAATCTCCTAAATTGAAAGTTAATGCAAAACCGGATCACCGTTGCAGTGCGTCCGAAGCACCCTATGTTGCACTGCACCATACGCACCATTATAGGGATCATTCACCTATTGTCAACTGTTTGTGCGATGCAACATTCATTTTTTCGCGACTCAAATCAAATGCTTAGCCACCTCTGGTCGGAAATCCTACACACACTGCATTCTTTTCGGCAGCCATGCACAGCGCATCACTTGGGTGCCTGCCCTACCCCCGAACCGCCGGAAGCCTTGAGCTCCAAGCGTTGACCGGAATCGGCCGACTGATCCCCTTGTGCCGCCTTGTTCTTCGGCTGGATGATCGCGCGAACCCGCGCCGGCTGGCCTTTTGAGTCGCCCCCCTTGCCGGCAGTGACCAGATATTTTTCGCTGATCGCGTCGTACCAGATGTAGTCGCCCTTGACCTGGTCTTCACCGCTCCTCACCCAGGCACGATGAAACAGTTCGGCCACTTCGGTGTTGGTGTTGTACTCGATGCGCTCGGCTTCTCCCTCGACATATTCCTCGCGCCCCTCGCGCTTCTGCCGGATGCGCGCCAAGCCATCCTTGCCTCCGGTGGCAACGCCTTTCTGGAACCCGTACTTGTCCTCGGTAATGACCACCTTGTCGGCCTTGAGCATCATGGTGCCCTTGATCACGATGACATCGCCTTCGAGTATCTGGATCTTCTTGGCATCGTCAATCGAGATGCGCGCGGCTTCCAGTTGCATCGGCTTGTCACGGTCGGCGCGCTCGGCAAGTGCCGGGAAGGTCAAAAAAGCAAGGATCAGGACGAGAATATTTGGTTTCATTTTTTGGCTCGGCGAGGATAGGACAGGGCAGTGACCTGTGATTGCAGCTCCAGGGTTGCGGCATTGTTGTCCAGGCGCATGCCCACGCCCTTGGCCCACGACTTGTCTTCGGTAATGACCACCGGACTGGGCGTGAAGGCGAGGCCCTCCTCGGGCTGAACAGTCAGATCCGGCATGCGCGCAACCATCTCCGGCCGCTCAGCCGTGGCGGCGCGCACCGCCTTTACGTCATCCCACAGGAAAACGGTCTGCCCCCGACTCGTCACCTTGGCATTGTTGCCGGTCAGGGTCAGCGGTGCGGCATTGGGTCGGTAGTGGGTCAGCGTCGGCGATTTCAGCTCGGAGGAGTCGTCATCCGGAAAATGCTCCATATACGGCGCGGTCAGGCGATATTTGACCTGTCCGCGCTCGTCGAACTGGCGAATCATGAAGTTTTCGGCCATCGCATCCGGGTCGTGCCTATGCTTTCCATTCTTGATCACTTCCGTCGGCGCAACCGCCCGTTGCAGCCAGAAGCTGAGTCCAGCCAGCAAGGTGAGCAGGACGATGACGAAAAGTTGGCTGGAACCGAATTTCATGGCGTGTCGAGGTAAGCCGCGAAAATGGCTTCCAGCTTGCCCTGCACGTCGAGGATGAACTCCGCCGCCTCGCGCACCGCACCATGCCCGCCCGCCGCATCGGTCACCGCATGCGCGCGCTCGCGGACAATGGGGCGGGCATTGGCCGGCGCGATCGCCAGACCGCATTGCGCCATCACTGCCAGATCGATCAGGTCATCGCCCATGAAGGCGCAGTCCGCCCAACTCAGGCCAAGGGTCGTCAGCAAGCCTTCAACTGTGGCGCGCTTGTCGCCAACGCCTTGAAAGACATGGACGATGCCGAGATCGGCAGCGCGCGCCGCGACGACGCCGGAATTGCGGCCGGTGACGATGGCCAGCTCAAGCCCGGCGCGTTGCAAAAGTTTCAAACCCAAGCCGTCCTGGACATTGAAGGTTTTCAGTTCGCCACCGTCGTCGGTGTAATGCAGACCGCCATCGGTCATCACGCCGTCGATGTCGAAAGCAATCAACTTGATGCGGCTGGCGCGGGTTCGCGTATCCATCAGATCACCTTGGCCGTAAACAGGTCATGCATGTTGAGCGCGCCCTGCAGGCGACCTTCACTGTCAGCCACCAGCAGCGCATTGATCCGGTAGCGCTCCATCATTTCGACGGCCTCGACCGCCAGGCGCTCGGCGGCGATGGTACGCGGCCCGGGGTGCATGACACTGGCGATGGCGGCCGACTGAAGATCGATCCGTTTCTCGAAAGCGCGGCGCAGATCACCATCGGTAAAAATACCGAGCACCCGCCCCCCTTCCTCGATCACCACCACAAGACCGAGACCGCCGCGCGACATGGCGAGGATGGCGTCGGTCACGCCGGCTTGCGGGCCGACTGTCGGTACCGCATCGCCACTGCGCATAACGTCGCCGACATGGGTCAGCAGCCGCCGGCCGAGCGAGCCGCCGGGGTGGGAGCGTGCAAAATCATCCGGGCTGAAGCCGCGCGCATCGAGCAGTGCAACGGCCAACGCATCGCCGAGTGCCAGCGCCGCTGTCGTGCTGGCGGTGGGCGCCAGATTGTGCGGACAGGCTTCCTGAGCGACACCGGCATCGAGATGGACATCGGCCTCGCGCGCCAGCGATGAGTTTGCGTCGCCAGTCATGGCGATCAGCCGCGCGCCCTGGCGCTTGATCAGCGGCACAATGCGCAGCAACTCTTCCGACTCGCCGGAATTGGAGAGCGCCAGCAGCACGTCGTCGCGCGTAATCATGCCGAGATCGCCGTGGCTGGCCTCGGCCGGGTGGACGAAATAGGCCGGCGTACCGGTACTGGCCATCGTCGACGCGATCTTGCGCGCGATGTGCCCGGACTTGCCCATACCGCTGACAATCAGCCGGCCACCACAGCCGAGTATGAGCTCGACCGCTGTCGCGAAGTCGCCATTTATCCTGCCGACCAGCGCGTCGACCGCAGATGCCTCGATGCTCAGCGTCTGCCGGCCCAGTGCCAGCGCCCGCTCGGGCGAAAATAGATGGGGAGTTGGGCTTTGGCTCATGAGCAGGCTGCGGTTATGATGGCCCAAGTATACCTGACTTAGCGAAACGGCCTTGAGCGCGCTCTCCCTCGTCCTCCTGCTACTTGGTGCCTCGGTGCTCGCGGTGGTGATCTTTCGCCGCTTCAACCTGCCGCCCGTGCTCGGCTATCTGCTGGTCGGCAGCATCATCGGCCCCCATGCGCTGAACCTGATGCGCGACGTTCAGCGTGTCGAGTACATCGCCGAATTCGGCGTCGTATTCCTGATGTTCTCGATCGGCCTGGAATTTTCGTTGCCCAAGTTGTATTCGATGAAGCGCATCGTCTTCGGGCTGGGCCTGCTTCAGGTTCTCATCAGCATGGCGCTGATTACCGGCCTGGCCATGCTGTTCGGCATTGGCTGGCAGCTCGGCATCGCGCTCGGCGGCGTTTTCGCCATGTCGTCCACAGCGGTGCTGACCAAGCTGCTCGCCGAACGCATGCAACTCGACTCGGCTCACGGCCGCGAAATCATGGGAGTCTTGCTGTTCCAGGATCTCGCGGTGGTGCCCTTGCTGGTACTGATTCCCTCGCTGACCCAGCCGCCGGAAAAGCTGGCGATGCTGCTCGGCATTGCGCTGCTCAAGGCGGTCGTCGTCCTGGCAGTGATTCTGGTCTTCGGCCAGCGCCTGATGCGCAAATGGTTTCATTTTGTCGCCCGCGCCAAATCCTCCGAAGTTTTCATCCTCAATGTGCTGCTGATCACGCTGGGCCTGGCCACACTCACCCAACTCGCCGGTCTCTCGCTGGCACTCGGCGCCTTCGTCGCCGGCATGCTGATCTCGGAAACCGAATACCGCTTGCAGGTGGAAGAAGACATCAAATCCTTCCGCGACGTGCTGATGGGGCTCTTCTTCGTCACCATCGGCGTCAAGCTCGACCTGCACATCCTTGTCGGGCTTTGGTGGCAGGTGTTGCTGGCCCTGCTCGCCCTGCTGCTGGTCAAGAGTCTGGTCGTCGGCCTGCTCTCGTGGCGCCTAGGCTCGGCACCGGGCAATGCCATCCGCTCCGCACTCTGGCTGTGTGCCGGCGGCGAATTCGGCTTCGTGCTGCTGGGTGAAATTGCCCGCCTGCCGAAATCGATCGAACAAGTGGCCTTGACCGCACTCGTGCTCTCCATGCTGATCGCGCCGTTCATCGTCCAGTACAGCGAGAAGCTGGTGATGCGCTTCGTGGCCGGCGAATGGCTGCTGCGCTCAATGCAATTGACGCAAATCGCCGCGCAGTCGATGGGCACCGAAAAGCACGCGATCCTCTGCGGTTTCGGGCGCAGCGGCCAATACCTGGCGCGTTTTCTCGGCCAGGAAGGGATCAATTACATCGCCCTCGACCTTGACCCGGATCGTGTGCGCGAAGCCGCTGCGGGTGGCGAAACCGTCGTTTTCGGCGATGCCTCGCGCAAGGAAGCCCTGATCGCCGCTGGGCTGATGCGCGCCAGCGTCGCCATCGTGACGGTCAGCGACACGCCGCTGGCCGAAAAAATTCTCCACCACATCAACTCCTTGCGCCCGGACATCCCGGTCGTCGTCCGCACCGTTGACGAACGCGACATTGACCGCCTGTCACACGCCGGAGCAACCGAAGTCGTACCCGAAACGCTCGAAGCCAGCCTGATGCTTGCATCGCACGCGCTCGTCCTGCTTGGCGTTCCGGTCAATCGCGTGCTCAAGCGCATTCGCCAGACACGTTCGCAACGCTACAGCCTGTTGCGCGGCTTTTACCGTGGTGCCAGCGACCACGATCTCGACGAAATCGACGACCATCACCAGCCGCGCCTGCATTCCATCCTGCTTGAGCCAGGCTCCGGGGCCATTGGGCGCACCCTCGATCAACTCAACCTCGAGCAACTCGGCTGCGAAGTCAGCGCCATTCGCCGTCGCGGCATCCGCGCAGTGGAACCCGCACCGGAAACACGGCTGGAGGAAGGCGATGTTGTGGTGGTGCTAGGCACAGCGGAAAGTGTGACCGCGGCGGAAGAACGGTTGCTACAGAAATGAAAAAGCCCGCCGAGGCGGGCTTGGAAAGCGCCAGACTTTTATAGCGACTTGCAGATCACATATACGGTGCTACCATCATCAACATATGCATCAGTAGCGGCAAGGGGTGCCCAGTTTGCCCCAGCGACAAATACTGCCCCACGAACCTGACCAGTACCCGGCCTGCCATCATCGAATTGTGAATCGATTGCACTGGCAATTCTGCCCAAAAGGTTTGTGGAACAAATAGTCAGCCCCGCCAGATTGAGCGCACCATTCTGCGCCTGAATTACTCCTCCTCCAGCATTCTGGGGAGCAAGGGGACTAGATGCGTCACCTCCAACGAAACCGGCAAGCCGCAAATGCTGCCAGAACAGACAGTTCTCTGGAATTCCGGCGGCTGACGCCACCGGGCAAGCGATCACGGTAGCGGGATTTGCCGCACCGACTGCCCCATTGCCATCACCGGGAAAAGTTTGCGGATTAAGCCAGCGGGTTCCTGCGTCATTATCATCGCCCGGGAATTTCTTGAATCGGTCCTGATATCCATACACCGCAGCCGACATCCCGTTCAGGTCATTCGCCACATTTTTGATCTTGGCTTGGGTAATCAACTCCTGCCCCTTCAAGACTCCACCCAGCAAAAGGCCGATAATCACCAGCACGATGGCAATTTCGACAAGGGTAAAGCCGCCTTGACTGTTTTTCATGTCATTCTCCGTTCAAGTTTTTATGCATAACTCAAAGCAAACTTCATGCCACACAAAAACTGGGGTAAATTGCCACTTCCGGGCTGAAAACCCCTGAGTTGGCTGTCGAAAAATGGACAGTTGTTGAAAACATGAACACCAAAAACGCTTCTGCCAAGTTCCCCTGGTGGTCTCGGCACCCGCATTTTTTGCTGGCCGGGCACCTGCTGCTGCTGCATGCACTGGCCTTCGGCGGCTGGCAGTTGCCGGCTGTTCGCATCCTGTGGTTTGTCGCACTGGGCCTGTTCCTGCTCTGGCAACCCTTCGTTGCCGGCGAGCAGCGCATGAATCCGCGCCAAGGGGCCATTCTGCTGGCCATCGCGCTGGCATCGACCTGGCTGCTCGGGCCGTGGTTGATGCTGGTCTGGTGCGGCGCCCTTGGGGCGGTGATCGGCGGTCGCGTGTTGTGGACGGGTAGCCGGATCGAGCGCACTGGTTACCTGGTTGCCTTTGGCTATCTGGTTTGCCTGATCATCTTCGGCGTCGTACCGGAGATTTCCCCGGCGGTCGTTCTCGACCCGTTGCCGCGCAATACGCTGGCGCTTTACATGCCGGTGCTGCTGGCGATACTGCTGGCTTTTCCGGCGCAGCCGCAACGCCGGCAGGCGGGCGACGCCTTCGATCTTTTTTACGGCATGCTCGTTTTTCTGGCGCTGGCGGTGTTCGTGCTCGGGGCGCTGGCGTTTACGCTGGTCGGTGGCGTTCGCTATGTCGAAGCGCTGGTCATGACTTCGCTGAGCATCGCCGCCGCGCTGCTGGTGCTGGCCTGGGCGTGGAACCCGCGCGGCGGGTTTTCGGGCATCGGCTCGGCGCTTTCCCGCTACCTGCTGTCGGTCGGGCTGCCGTTGGAGCAGTGGCTGGTGAAGCTGGCCGAAGCGAGCGAACAGGAGACGCATCCTGTACGTTTTCTGGCGACGGTGACCGAGCAACTGGATCGTATGCCCTGGGTGGTCGGCGGCGGCTGGCGCGCCGGTGTCGAAGCTGGCGAATTCGGGATCGCCTCGCCCCACATACAGGAATACCGGCGCAACGACGTCTTGCTGACACTGTATTTCCGCTACGCGCCTTCGCCGGCCATGCATTGGCACGTCGAATGGCTTTTGCGTCTGGCGACCGAGTTTTATCTGGTCAAGTTCCAGACGCATGAACTCCAGCGCATGGGTTACCTGCAAGCGGTTTATGAGACCGGCGCCCGCGTCACGCACGATGTCAAGAACCTGCTGCAGTCGCTACAGACGCTGTGCTATGCGGCTTCGCAACCGGGCGATCCGGTGGCAGTGGCAAATCTGCTGGCACGCCAGTTGCCACAGATTACCGAACGGCTGAAGTTCACGCTCGACAAACTGCAACGCCCGCAAATCGAAGACAGCCAGTGTTTCTCGGCATCAACCTGGTGGGAGCGTCTGCAGGATCGCCATGCCGGCAACCGGATCAACTGGCAGGAGGATTTGCACGGCGATACTGACGTACCGATCACCTTGTTCGATAGCGTGGCCGAAAACCTGTTGCAAAACGCGCTGAGCAAGCGGCAGCGTGAAGGCGGCCTCGAAATTTGGGCAATTTTCACCGTCGACCGCAACAAGGCACATTTTTCCGTGCGAGATACCGGCGAAGCGATTGCGCCGGCACTTACCGAGTCCTTATTCACGGCCCCGGTTCAGTCGGAATTCGGCATGGGCATCGGCCTGTACCATGCGGCCAAGCAGGCGGAGGAATCGGGTTACGCGCTGCGCCTCGACGAAAACAGGGCTGGCGCGGTCACTTTTACGCTGGCGCCGCGCCACTGATGGCAGCGTCGCTCACTTCCCGAGCGGCGCGATCAAGCGATAAACCGGTGTATTGCCTTTGCCCTTCAGATGGATGATCTGTGGTGCATCGAAACGGAAGCATTCCTTCAGCCGACGATAGGTGGTTTCATCGACGTGCACCATGCCCGGCACGCCTTCGCTGGTAATGCGGCTGGCCAGATTGACGGTATCGCCCCAGACGTCGTAGATGAATTTCTTCTTGCCGACCACACCGGCCACCACCGGCCCGGTACCGATACCGATCCGGACTTCCAGACGCAAGCTGTTGACTTCCAGGTCGTCGCGCAGCAGGTCGCGCATCGCCAGCGCCAGTTCGGCAATCGCCCGCGAGTAGTTGCCCTCTTCGCTGTTCAGCCCGCCCGCCACCATGTAGGCATCACCGATGGTCTTGATCTTTTCCATGCCGAACTGCTCTGCCAGTTCGTCAAAGGAGGAAAAAATGCGGTTGAGCATGGCGAATACTTCCTGCGGCGTCATGCCCTCGGCCAGCCGGGTGAAATTGACGATGTCGACGAACATCACGGTAACGTCCGCAAAGCCGTCGGCGATGGTCTGTTTTTCGTTCTTCAGGCGCTCGGCAATCGGGCCGGGGAGAATGTTGAGCAGCAGCCGTTCGGAGCGCTCCTGCTCACCCTGCAGGAGGCGGTGGGTTTCCTCCAGGCCAGCCTGGGCCTTGGCTTTTTCCTGGGTGGAGTAGCGCAGCAGCAAGTAAACGATGGTCGACACCGAGGCGAAATTCAGCGCGAAGAAGAAGACGCTGACCCGGATCGGCACCCGCGTTGCACCGCTGGCTATGCTATCGGCGAGAAAGTAGTCGAAGAAGCCGGAGAGCGCGGTCAGAAAGATGTAGGCGAAAAACCAGGCCAGCGATTCGCGCACGCCGAAGAATAGCACCGCCCCGATTGGTGCCAGCAGACCCCACAGGCTGATGCCGCTGGCGGTGATGAAGTTGCCAATGCTCCATTGCACGATGAAGGGCATGAACAGGAACAGCGCCAGCTGCGAATAGCGGAAGAAATCGAAATTGCCGCTTTTGAGGAAAAAAATCAGGTTGGAAACCAGCAATAGCTGAAAGACAAACGGCGCAGTCGACGAGAATTGCGGGCCCATTTGCCAATAAAGGAATAGCCACAGCATCGACCCCATCGACACGAGACCGGTGGCGAAGATCAGCAGCGATTTCTTGAGACGGGTTTCGGCGTCGTCGTCCGGGCTGAAACCCGCCGTACTGAGCGAACGAAGCAAGCTTGGTTGAGGCTGGTTCATGGCATCCCTGCCGTCGAGAGCGACGGTTCGCACTCAGTTTGGCAGTCGACAACCGCGCCGTCAATAAGGCAACGGCATGCACCAGGCTTCAGTAAAACAGCCGCGCCAGCTCTTCCCCGGGCGATGGCGCCCGCATGAACGCTTCACCGACCAGAAAGGCATTGACCTTGCTGGCACGCATCAACGCCACGTCTTCCGGCTTGAGGATGCCGCTTTCGGTGACAACGATACGGTCGGCCGGGATACGGTCAAGCAGGTCAAGTGTCGTTTGCAGGGTCACCTCGAAACTGCGCAGGTTGCGGTTATTGATGCCGAGCAGCGGAGTTTTCAGTTGCAGTGCGGCGTCGAGCTCCTCGCCGTTGTGCACCTCGACCAGCACCGCCATGCCGTAGCTATGCGCTTGCGCTTCCAGCGCCTGCATTTCCGCCAGGCTCAGCGCGGCAGCGATAAGCAGGATGCAGTCGGCGCCCATCGCCCGCGCTTCGGCCACTTGGTAGGCGTCGACCATGAAATCCTTGCGCAAGACCGGCAGTTCGCACGCCGCACGCGCCGCCTGCAGGTATTCCGGACAACCCTGGAAATACTGGCGGTCGGTCAGCACCGACAGACAGGCGGCGCCGTGCTGCGCGTAACTGCGGGCGATCTCGGCCGGCTGAAAGTCGGCGCGGATCACGCCTTTCGATGGACTGGCTTTTTTGATTTCGGCAATTATTGCCGGTTGACCGCAACCGATCTTGCTGCGGATGACGCCGACGAAATCGCGCGGCGCCGGCTGGGCATCTGCTTCCGCCTCGACGGTCGCGAACGGCTTTCGGGCCAGCGCGGCCGCGATTTCTTCATGCTTGGTGGCGATGATCTTGTTGAGGATGTCGCTCATTTAGCCGCCAGCAGCTGCGTACACTCGACGAACTGCGCCAGCTTGGCACGTGCAGCACCGCTGGCAATGGCTTCGCGCGCCCTGGCAATGCCGTCGCCGATACTGTCGGCCACATTGGCTACGTAGAGCGCCGCGCCGGCATTCAGACAGACGATTTCGCGCGCAGCGCCCGGCTTGTTTTCCAGCGCCCCGAGCATCGTCGCCTTCGACTCTTCGGCGCTGGCGACGCGCAGGTTGCGCAGCGACATCATCTGCAGGCCAAAGTCTTCTGGATGCACTTCGTATTCGCTGACCTCGCCATTTTTCAGTTCGCCGACGAGGGTGGCGGCGCCGAGCGAAATCTCGTCGAGATTGTCCTTGCCATGCACGACCAGCACACGCTCGGCGCCCAGGCGCTGCATCACGCGCACCTGGATGCCGACGAGGTCGGGATGGAAAACGCCCATCAGCGTATTCGGCGCGCTCGCCGGGTTGGTCAACGGGCCGAGGATATTGAAGAGGGTGCGCACGCCCATCTCGCGGCGCACCGGCGCGACATGCTTCATCGCGCTGTGATGATTGGGTGCGAACATGAAACCGATGCCGCAGGCTTCGATACAGGCGGCGACCTGCTCCGGCGACAGCATGATGTTGGCGCCCAGCGCTTCCAGCACGTCGGCACTGCCGGAACTGGACGACACGCTGCGCCCGCCATGCTTGGCCACCTTGGCCCCGGCAGCAGCGGCAACGAAGATCGAAGTGGTCGAAATATTGAAGCTGTGCGCCGAATCGCCGCCGGTGCCGACGATATCGACGAAACGGTTGTCGTAGGGAACGACCACCTTGGTGGACAGTTCGCGCATGACGCTGGCGGCGGCGGCGATTTCGCCTATAGTTTCCTTCTTGACGCGCAGCCCGGTGACGATGGCGGCAATCATGACCGGCGTCACTTCGCCGCTCATGATCTGGCGCATCAGCGAGACCATTTCGTCATGGAAAATTTCGCGGTGTTCGATCACGCGCTGGAGAGCGGCTTGCGGAGTCATTTCTTGTGTTCGTCCAGAAAGTTCTTGAGCAGGTCGTGACCGCGTTCGGTCAGGATCGATTCGGGATGGAACTGCACGCCCTCGACGGCCAGCGTCTTGTGGCGCACCCCCATAATTTCGCCATCGTCAGTCCAGGCGGTGATGTCGAGACAATCGGGCAGGCTCGCGCGCTCGATGGCCAGCGAGTGATAGCGGGTGCAGGTCAGCGGATTGGGCAGGCCTTTGAAAACCCCCTCGTTTTTGTGGTGGACCGCAGACACCTTGCCATGCATCAACTGCTTGGCATGAACGATCCTGCCGCCAAAGGCCTCGCCAATGGCCTGATGGCCGAGGCAAACGCCAAGCAGCGGAATCTTGCCGGCGAATTCGCGGATCGCTGCCAGAGAAATGCCCGCCTGCGCCGGGGCGCAGGGGCCGGGCGAAATCACCAGATATTCGGGCTGGAGACGCTCGATGTCTTCAAGCGTAATGGCATCGTTGCGGAAAACCTGCACATCCTGCCCCAGCTCACCGAGATACTGGACGATGTTGTAAGTAAAGCTGTCGTAATTGTCGATCATCAGCAGCATGCTGTTGATTCCTTGCCTGTTTCGTGAGCCCATGATTCTACATTAAAGGGCGTTCCACAGCCGGGCGGGGGCTTTTCGATTAAAATGTCGCCTTTCCCGCCGGATTCGCTTATGAACGCCGCCCTCACCGTCCCGCCGCACACGCTTTCCATTGTCGTTCCGTTTTACAACGAGGAAGACAACATCGCTCCGCTGGTCAAGCGCGTGCATGAGGCACTGGCGGGCTACGAAAATCGGTGGGAACTGGTGCTGGTCGACGATGGCAGCAGCGATGCGACCGTCGAGCGCGCCTTGCAATCGGCGAAGGAATACGGCCCGCATGTGCGCATCGTCGAACTGACGCGCAATTTCAAGCAGACAGCAGCGATGCAGGCCGGCATCGACGCGGCGCGCGGCGACGTCATCGTGACGATGGACGGCGACCTGCAGAACGACCCGATCGACATCCCGCGCATGGTCGCCCGGCTGTTGAACGAAGACCTCGATCTGGTCGCCGGCTGGCGCCAGAACCGTCAGGACGGCCTGTTCCTGCGCAAGATTCCGTCGAAAATCGCCAACAAGCTGATCGCCCGCATGACCGGCGTGCAGTTGCGCGACTACGGTTGCAGCCTGAAAGCCTTTCGCGGCAGCGTGATCAAGAGCGTGCGCCTGTACGGCGAAATGCACCGCTTCATCCCGGCCTGGCTGGCGACGGTGACGACGCCCAGGCGCATCGCGCAGGAGCCGACGACGCACCACGCCCGCACCGCCGGCGTTTCCAAGTACGGCATTTCGCGGACTTTCCGCGTCATTCTCGATCTCATCGCCGTCTATTTCTTCATGCGTTTCCGCGCCCGGCCCGGCCACTTTTTCGGCGGCATCGGCCTCGGCCTGACGGCGCTTTCCGGGCTGGTGCTGACCTGGCTGGCCTGGGTCAAATTCGGCCTCGGCCAACCGATTGGTGGCCGGCCGCTGTTGATCGTCGGCATCGGCGGCCTGATCGCCGGCGTGCATTTCATCACCACCGGCGTGCTGGCGGAGTTGCTGGCCCGCATCTACTTCGAGTCCGGCACCATTCGCTCCTATTCCGCGCGCCCCGAGCGCCTGCTGGCCGCCGACGAAGGCTGGCACAAGCCGGCGTGACGCCGGTTGCGGTCGACGCCGGAATTGTCGAGAAATCCGGCGGCAAAATCCTGCTTGGCCTGACGGCCATGCTGCTCGCCTGGCGCTTCTGGGTCATCCCGCACATGGGCGTCACGCTCTATGTGGACGAAGCGCAATATTGGACCTGGGCGCAGCAACTCGACTGGGGCTATTTCTCCAAGCCGCCCGGCGTTGCCGCGTTGATCGTGCTGTCGACCGCGCTGTTCGGCGACGGCCTGCTCGGCGTCAAGGCGCTGGCCATGCTCTGCTACCCGCTCGCCGCCGCTGCCTGCTGGGCCATCGCCCGTCGCCTTTACGATGCGCGCATCGCCTTCTGGTCGGCGCTGGCCGTGCTGACCCTGCCCATCTTTGCCTGGCTCGGGCTGTTTGTTTCCACCGATGCGCTGCTCACGCTGTTCTGGGCGCTGGCGTTGTGGGCCTACCTGCGCGCGCTGGATAGCGATGCCTGGGGCGACTGGCTGTTGCTCGGCGTCGTCTGCGGCCTTGGCCTGCTCTCCAAATACACGATGGCCGCCTGGCTCGGCGCCGCCTTCCTGCATCTGCTGGCCTTTCATCGCCCTCGCCTGGCTTCGCCAAAGCCGTGGCTGGCCGCCGGTTTGGCACTGGCCATCCTTGGACCCAACCTGTGGTGGAACGTCACGCACGATTTTCCGACCCTCAAGCACACCGCCGACATCACGCTTAACCGGAAAGCCGGCGGCGGGCTGAAGGCGCTCGGCGAATTCTGGGCGGCACAATGGGGCGCCTTCGGGCCGGTGCTCGGCAGCGTGTTTTTCATCGTGCTCTTTCAGGTGCGCAAAAGCTGGAACGACGAGCGCACCCGGCTCCTGCTCTGGTTCGCGCTGCCGTTGTGGCTGGTCGTTTCGGCGCAGGCGTTCAAGAGCACGGCCAACGCCAACTGGGCGGCGCCGGCCTTTGCGCCGGCCGCCATCGCCGTCGTCGCCTGGCTGCTGCAACGCGGCAAGCAGAAGCTGCTGATCGCCGGTATCGCGCTCAATATCGCGCTGATCGGCGTCGCCTACCACTGGCAAAACGTGTTGGTTGCGGTCGACCCCGAAAAAAGGGCAAAAATCAATTTCTACGCCCGCGCTCAGGGCTGGGACGATTTCGGCCGGCAACTCAAGCCGTTGTTGCAGGCACACCCGGATGCGGTGCTGATCGCCGACAACCGCACCCTGCTCGCCCACATGCTCTACGAACTGCGCGACCTGAAACCGGCCGCCGCCAGCTGGAACCCGGCCGGCGTCGCCAGCGACCACTACAAGCTGACGACCGACCTGCGCCCGTATGTCGGGCGCGACGCGATCCTGATCAGCGAAGACCCGCTCGGCGAAGATTTCACCCGCCGCTTTGCCGCCAGCGAGCAACTGGCTGCGCTACGGGCACCGTTGCCGGGCAGCGCCGCGCGCAGCATGAATGTCTATCTGCTCCATGACTTCAAGGGCTACTGAATTTCGCATTGCGCTGGTCGCGTTCGGCCTGCTGGCCGCGCTCTTCATCGCCTTCCCGCAGATCGACCTGGCTGCCAGCGGGCTGTTCTATCAGGGCGATGGAAAATGGCTGCTGTCCCGCGACAGCGCCTGGCTGGTGCTGCCGTACTGGGGCCTGCCGCGCCTCGGCCAGGCGCTGCTCGTCGCGCTGATCGTGCTTCTCCTGCTCAGCTTCTGGCGGCGTTTTCCCAAGCTGAAAGCGCGCCGCGCAGCCATCGGCTTTTTGCTCGTCGGTGGCCTGCTCGGCCCGATCCTGCTGGTCGATGCCACGCTCAAGGAACATTCCGGGCGCACGCGGCCGGTCAATACCGTGAATTTCGGCGGCAGCAAGCAGTTCACGCCGGCCTTCATTCCCGCCGACCAGTGCGCCAAAAACTGCTCCTTCGTCAGCGGCCATGTCGCCACCGCCTCGTTCATCATGGCCTTCGGCTGGCTCGGCGCACCAGCCGTGCGCCGCCGCTGGCTGCTGGCCAGCATCGCCTTCGGCGGCGTATTTGCGCTGGTGCGCATGGTGCCGGGCGGGCATTTTCTGTCCGACACGATCTTCGCCTGGTTCGCCACCTATTTCAGCCTGTGGCTCACCGAATGGCTGTTCCGCCGCTTCGGCTGGCTGCCCGAGGCCCCTCCGGCCTGAGATGGACATCGTCCTGATTCACGGCATGGGGCGCACCCCGGCCTCGATGCTGATCCTGAAACAGCGTCTGGCGAAGCTGGGGCACAAGACGCACTTGTTCGGCTATGCGGCCTGGGCCGAAAACCTCGAAACCGTCAGCAACCGGCTGATCCGAAAGATCGAGCGCCAGGTCGGAAGCCAGCCCTACGCGGTCATCGGCCATTCGCTGGGCTCGGTAATCCTGCGCCAAGCACTGACCAGTCTGGCCGCCAACCCGCCCTCCCACTCCTTCCTGCTGGCACCGCCGATGCGCGCCTGCAAAGCGGCGCGCTACTTCTCGCGCTTCCGGCTCTACCGGACGTTGACCGGCGAAATGGGTAGCCTGCTGGCCGACGAGGCTTTCATGCAAAGCCTGCCATTGCCGCCCAACACCGTGATCTACGCCGGCACCGCCGGCCCGCGCGCCAGCTGGCTGCCATTTGGCAACGCTGCCAACGACGGCATCCTGTCGCTCGACGAGGTCGTGAGCGACAGTGGCGAGCGGGTCGAGGTGGCCGCCAGCCATACTTTCATCATGAATTCCCGCGCCGTTGTCGACGACATCGTGCGGCGGCTGGCAGGGACACCCGCAACAGCCCCCGACTGATTGCTCAAATTAAACCGTATTTCTTCAGCTTGTCGTGCAGCGTCGTGCGCGCGACTTTCAATGCCTCGCTGGTGCGCGCAACGTTGCCCTGCTGGAGGGTGAATTCGTTGGCGATCAGCAAACGCTCGTAGTTTTCCACTGTTTCGGTCAGCGACAGGGATTCGCCAGTTCCGGCGGCAGCCTCATCGCGACCGATACCGAGGGCATGGCATTCGGCGGCGTTGCGCAGCTCACGGATATTGCCCGGCCAGTCGAGCGCCATCAGGCGGCGCATGGTGTCGGGCGTCACCGTCGGTGGCGGACGGTTGTAACGTTTGGCCGCCTGTAGCAGAAACTGGTCGTATAGCCCCGGAATGTCTTCGCGACGCTCGCGCAACGGCGGCAATTCGATACGTACGACGTTGAGTCGATAGTAAAGATCGGCACGAAACCGGCCCTGATCGGCCAGCAGTTTGAGGTCTTCCTTGCTCGCCGCGACGACGCGGCACGATACCGGCACCTGCTGGTTGGAGCCGAGCCGTTCGATAACCCGTTCCTGCAACACGCGCAGCAGCTTGATCTGCATGTTCATCGGCATCGACTCGACCTCGTCGAGGAACAGCGTGCCGCCGCTGGCGTATTCGATCTTGCCGATGCGCCGTTTCTGGGCGCCGGTGAAGGCGCCCGGTTCATGGCCGAAAAGTTCGCTGTCCAGCAGGTTGTCGGCCATCCCGCCGCAGTTGAGCGGAACGAAATTTTCGCTCTTGGCACCGGAAAGGTCATGCAGGCAGCGGGCAACCATTTCCTTGCCGGTGCCCGTTTCGCCAAAAATCAGCACGTCGACCGCTGCACCCGCCACATCGAGGATTAGCTGGCGAACCTTGGCCATCTGCGGCGAGCGGCCGATCAGCCGGGCTTCGAGGTCATCGCGGTGATCGAGGCGGCGACGCAGGGCTTCGACTTCAAGTACCAGTTCGCGTTTTTCCAGGGCACGGCGCACGACATCGACCAGATCGCCGGTCGAAAACGGCTTTTGCATGAAGTCGTAGGCACCGCTGCGCATTGCCTCGACAGCCAGCGTCACGTCGCCGTGGCCGGTAATCATGATCACCGGCAGGTCGGGCGACAGTTCATGCACCCAGCGCAACAGGGCCATGCCGTCCATCCCTGGCAGGCGCATGTCGGTAACGACGATGCCGGCATAGTCGGCACTCAGGCGACGCTGCGCCTCTTCGGCCGTGGCAAACGCATCGACTGGAATGCCGGCAAGTTGCATGGCCTGCTCGCAGCCGAGACGGACATTGGGGTCATCCTCGACGAGCAGGACGGACAGCGGCGCTTTCATGGCGAACCTTTTGCTGTATCGGTAGTGGTGGAGGAAAGCGGCAGCAGCACGATGAAGCGCGCACCGCCACCGGGTGCCGGCTCTGCCAGCAGGTCGCCGCCGAAATCGCGCAGGATGTCGCGCGAGATGGTCAATCCAAGACCGAGACCTTCGCCCGGTTGCTTGGTGGTGAAAAAGGGCTCGAACAGGTGCTCCAGCGCACGCGGCGAAAAGCCGCAGCCGGTGTCGCTCACTGAAAGCGCCAGACGCCCCGCGCCGGCTGCTTCAACGGCAAAGCTCAGGCGCCGCTCGGGCCGCCCGGACATCGCATCGATGGCATTGCCGATCAGGTTGACCAACACCTGCTGCAAGCGGTTGGCATCGCACCAGGCAACCCAGGAATTTGGCCCGATTTGGCGGTCGACCGCAACCGACTGCTTGCGTAGCCTTTGCTCGAACAGGAACAAGGCGCTATCGACTGCCTGCGCCACATCGACCGCCGCCGGTACCGCCGGCGATTTGCGGGCAAAGGTTTTCAGCGGCGTGATGATGCCGCCCATCTGCTCGGCCAGCTGGCCGACGATGCCGAGATTCTTTTCCGCCGTCGCAGCATCGCCCCGGCGCATGAACTCGACGGCATTGGCCGACAGCGTGCGGATCGCCCCCAGCGGCTGGCTGAGCTCATGCGTGATGCCGGTCGCCATCTGACCGAGCACCGCCAGCTTGGCCGCCTGCACCAGCTCGTCCTGGGCGGCACGCAGGGTCTGCTCGGCACGCTGGCGTTCGGCGACTTCGCTTTCGAGCCGGGTCACGGCTTCCGACAGGTCGACGGTACGCGCCTCCACCTTGCGCTCCAGTTCGTGGTTGACCTTTTCCAGCATCGCGCGCGCCTCCTCGCGCCCGCGTGCCAGCCGGCGACGCTGATTCAGATAAAGCAGGCCGAGCAGCAGACAACCCATCGCAGCAGTGGCCAGTGCTGCATGGGTTGCCGCCTGCAACGCCACCGGACGCAGATCGGAAAACACGACGATGCGCCAGGCCGCCGCCGGCAGGTGGCGCGACAGGGCAAGATAGGTTCGGGCGCCTGGCGTGGGATTCATGTCGCTGCGCAAATGCTTGGGTAAACGGACAACGATCCCCTCGTCGGCGCCGTCGAGCGCAATGTCGAGACTGAGCCTTCCGACCGCCTGGCCGGCAAACTGCTGGCTGCTGATCCGCTCCAGGTCTTCACGGGCTTGCGTTTGCAGCGTCGCATAGCGCCATTCCGGCGGCGAGGCGAGAAGAACGATGCCGTTGCTGTCGATGATCAGCGCCGGTGCCTCCTGGCCCAACCAGCGCCGCTCGATTTCGCGCAGGCTGGATTTGACAACGGCGACACCGACGACCTTCCATTCCTGCTGCGCGTCGCGGATCGGCAGGGCGAAGAAATAGCCCGGCTCGTGGCGCACCTTGTCAATTGCGTAATGCCGGGCTGGCGTGCCTTTTACCGCACTGCTGAAGAAAGGCATGTAGGAAACGTCCGACGCCAGCAGATTGTCTGAAAATATCCAGTCGCTGGACGCCAGAACCTGGCCCTGGGTATCGAGTACGAAGATCGCCGGCCCGCCAAGATGGTCGTTGAGTTGTTGCAGGAACCGGTTGGCCGCCGGTTGCAGGATGTCCTGACGTTCGGCCGGTGCGCGCAGCAAGGCCAGCACATCGGGATTCAGCTCGACCGCGCTGGGAATCGAGGCATGGCGCGTCACCTCGCTGTCGATTGCCGAGGCCAGGATATCCAGCTGGTGGCTGGCTTCAAGGCGCATCTGGCGCAGCCCGTAGGACTCCGAGGCGCGATAGGTCAACAGCGCGACGCCGAGCAGAAGCAACAGGACGGCAGCGATCCCGAGCGGACGATGCGGACGGGGCAAGACTACGGGAATCGTCTGGTGGGTGTTGGGCATGGGGGTCGCGGCGGGGCGAATGCCGCATTGTAACCTTCGAAAATCGCCCCTTTTTGACAGTCGACCGCGTCAGCCTATCCGGCGCGGTGCAGTCAGCACTTCCGGCGCCAATACGGCGTCCAGTTCGGCGCGCCCCATCAGTCCCATCTCCTCGACCAACTCGGCAACACCGCGTCCGGTACGCAGCGCTTCCTGGGCAACCTTGGTGGCGTTTTCATAGCCGATGTGCGGGTTGAGCGCTGTTGCCAAGCCGGCCGAGGTGCGTACCCGTTCGGCGAGCAGTTCGCGGTTGGCGGTGATGCCGCGCACGCAATGCGCGGTCAGCGTGCGGCAGCCGGCCGACAGGTGTTCGATGCTCTTGAACAGGCTGTGGGCGATGATCGGCTCGAAGGCGTTCAACTGCAGCTGACCGCCTTCGGCTGCCATGGTGATGGTGACATCGTTGCCGATGACTTCGAAGGCGATCTGATTGACCACTTCCGGAATCACCGGATTGACCTTGCCCGGCATGATCGACGAGCCGGCAGCGCGCGGCGGCAGGCGGATTTCGTTGAGCCCGGCCTGCGGGCCGGACGACAACAGGCGCAGGTCGTTGCAGGTCTTCGATAGTTTGCAGGCCACGCGCTTGAGCACCCCGGAAAGCTGCACGAAGGCGCCGCAATCCTGGGTCGCCTCGATCAGGTTGGGCGCCGCTTCGAGTTCGAGATCGGACAAGCGCGACAGGTGGGCGATGGCCAGCTTGGAATAGCGCATGTCGGTGTTGATGCCGGTGCCGATGGCGGTGGCGCCGAGGTTGATTTCGCGGATCAACGCAATCGCCTCGCCGAGGCGCAGTTCGTCTTCATGCAGCATCACCGCGTAAGTCGAAAACTCCTGCCCGAGGGTCATCGGCACCGCATCCTGCAATTGCGTGCGGCCGATCTTCAACACATCGCTGAACTCCTCCGCCTTGGCCGCAAAGGCTTCGCGCAGCCCGGCCATCGCCGAGAGCAGTGCGCGAATCGACAGGCAGGTGGCGACGCGCAAGGCCGTCGGGTAAACGTCGTTGGTGCTCTGCGACATGTTCACATGGTTGAGCGGGTGCAGATGGGCGTAGTCGCCCTTCTGGTGGCCGAGCAGTTCGAGCGCCCGATTGGCAATCACCTCGTTGGCGTTCATGTTGGTCGAGGTACCGGCACCGCCCTGAATCACGTCGACAACGAACTCGCCGTGCAGCTTGCCGCCGGCAATTTCCTGGCAGGCGGCGACGATGGCGTCGGCGCGCGTCTTGTCGAGCTGGCCAAGTTCAAAATTGGCCAGCGCGGCGGCCTGCTTGGTCAGCGCCAGCGCCCGCACCAGCTCGGCGTAGCTGCCGATCTGCTTGCCGGTGATCGGGTAGTTCTCGATGGCGCGCATCGTATGCACGCCCCAATAGGCGGTGGCCGGCACTTGGGCGTCGCCCAGCAAGTCGTGTTCAAGTCGTGTGGTCATGCTGTCTCCAATTATGGTCTGTTTGTTTTGGCCCTTCCCGGCAGCGCCGGGAAGGGCTGGGCAAATCAATGATGCAGAATCTTGGCCAGGAACTGCTGCGCCCTTTCCGAACGCGGGTTGGAGAAGAAGGCTTCCTTGTGGTCGTCTTCGACAATGCGACCCTGATCCATGAAGATGACGCGATTGGCAACACGGCGGGCAAAGCCCATTTCGTGCGTGACGCACATCATGGTCATGCCTTCGTGCGCCAGTTCGGTCATCACGTCAAGCACTTCGTTGACCATTTCCGGGTCGAGTGCCGAGGTCGGCTCGTCGAACAGCATGCAGATCGGATCCATCGCCAGCGCCCGGGCGATCGCCACGCGCTGCTGCTGACCGCCGGAAAGCTGACCGGGGAACTTGTGGGCCTGGGCTTTCAGACCGACCCGCTCGAGCAGCTTGAGTCCTTTGTCGACCGCTTCGTCCTTGCTGCGATTGAGTACCTTGACCTGCGCGATAGCCAGGTTTTCGGTGATGCTCATGTGCGGAAACAGCTCGAAGTTCTGGAAGACCATGCCGACCTGGGCGCGCAGCTTGGACAGGTTGGTCTTCGGGTCGCCGACCGAGATGCCATTGACGGTGATCTCGCCGGACTGGAAGGGTTCGAGGCCATTGACGCACTTGATCAGCGTCGATTTGCCGGAACCGGAAGGGCCGCAGACGACGATGACTTCACCCTTGCTGACGCGGGTAGTGCAATCGGTGAGCACCTTGAAGTCGCCGTAGTGCTTGCTGACGTTCTTGATTTCAATCATGGGATTTCTCCTGGCGGGGGGCCATCAGGCCGGGTGATATTTTTTCTGGAGGCGCTTCACGAGTTGCGAAGCCGAGAAGCAGATGACGAAATAGACGGCACCGGCGAAGAGCAGCATTTCAACGAGTCGACCGTCGCGGTCGCCGACCTTGTAGGCGGCGCCGAAGAAGTCCGCCAGCGCCGAAACGTAGACCAGCGAGGTATCCTGAAACAGGATGATGGCCTGGGTCAGCAGCAGCGGCACCATGTTGCGGAAGGCCTGCGGCAGAACCACGAGGCGCATGGACTGACTGTAGTTCATGCCGAGCGCCGAGGCAGCGGAAATCTGCCCTTTCGGCACGCTCTGGATGCCGGCCCGGATGATTTCCGAGTAATAGGCCGACTCGAACAGTGCAAAGCCCATCATCGCCGAGCTCAGACGCAGGTCGGAACCGGGCGGAAAGTCGAGCAGCGTTTCGATGAAGCGGGGCACGATCAGGAAGAACCAGAGCAGCACCATGACCAGCGGCACGGCACGGAACAGGTTGACGTAGCCGGCGGCGAACCAGGACAGCGGCTTGATCGACGACAAACGCATCATCGCCAGCAGCGTGCCCCAGACGATGCCGACCAGCACGGCCTGAAAGGTGATGACCAGCGAAATTTTCATGCCGTCCCAGAGGAAAGGCAGGGCGCCGGGAATGGAGGACCAGTCGAATTCGTACATGTTATTTGCCTCCGATGTAGCCGGGAACCGCGATGCGCCGCTCGAACTTGTGCATCAGGGTCATCACGGTGACGTTGATGATCAGGTAGGCCAGCGTGACGGCAATGAAGGACTCGTAGGGCTGCGCGGTGTAATCGACCAGTTGACGCCCCTGGGCGGCCAGTTCAAGCAGGCCGATGGTCGAGCAGACAGCGGAGTTCTTGAAGATATTGAGGAATTCCGAAGTCAGCGGCGGCACGACCAGACGAAAGGCCATCGGCAGCATCACGAAGCGATAGGTCTGCGGCAGCGTGAAACCGAGTGCCAGACCGGCATTCTTCTGGCCTTTCGGCAGCGAATTGATGCCGGCCCGCACCTGCTCGGCGACCCGTGCGCTGGTAAACAGCGCGAGGCAGATCATCGAGGCGAGAAATTGCTGCATGATCGGACTCGACTGCTTGAATGCATCGCCGATGCTTCCCGGCAAAAGTTCCGGCAGCACGAAGTACCAGAAAAACAACTGCACCAGCAGCGGGATGTTGCGAAAAAGTTCGACGTAAGACGTAGCGAAATTGGCCAGCAGCTTGTTTGGCACCGTCCGCAGCACGCCAATCAGCGCGCCCAGCAGCAGTGCCAGCACCCATGCGCTCAAGGACAGCGCAATGGTCATTTTCAAACCGGCAAACATCCAGCCCAGATAGGTGTCGTCGCCGCTTGCACTAGGCTGCAGGAAGACGCCCCAGTTCCATTGATAGCTCATGGAAGGATCCCTCGTTTATCGTTGATGAGGCCGGGGAACGCGCTTCGCTCACCCCGGCGATTCAATGCGTTCAATATTCCCAGAAGATGCGCTGCAGCTCCTTGCTGTCGTTCGTCCGGGTCAGGGCCACCGCTGCCAATATCCGAGCCTTCTGCGGGTTCAGGTCATGCGCCACCACCCAGTCGTACTGATCGTCCGGCTGCTCGGCATTGCGCAGCACGAAACCGCCGGCATTGACATGCGAGGAGCGGATGATCTGGACGCCTTCGCCGCGCAGTTCGCGCAGTGCCGGCACGACACGGTTGCCGACCGATCCGTTGCCGGTGCCGGCATGGATGATGGCCTTGGCGCCCTTGGCGGCGAACGCACGGTAGGCGGTGTCGCTGACGTTGCCATAGCCGTAGGCGATCTCGACCGGCGCCAGCGACTCGATCTTTTCGATGTCGAATTCCGAATTGACGGTGTGGCGCTTGGCCGGCAGGCGGAACCAGTAGTTCTTGCCTTCCACCACCATGCCGAGCGGGCCCCAGGGACTCTTGAAAGCTTCGGTACGGATGTTGACCATCTTGGAGACGTCGCGCCCGCTACTCAGCTCGTCGTTCATCGCCACCAGCACCCCCTTGCCGCGCGCATCCTTGGCCGCCGCAACGCTGACCGCGTTGAAGAGGTTGAGCATGCCGTCGGCCGACATCGCCGTGCCGGGCCGCATCGAGCCGACGACGACGATGGGCTTGTCGGTGCGTACCACGAGGTTGAGGAAATAAGCCGTCTCTTCGAGCGTGTCCGTACCGTGGGTAACGACGATGCCGTCGACATCGCCCTGTTTGGCCAGCGCGGCAACGCGCTTGCCCAGCGTCACCAGATGTTCGTTGGTGAAGCTTTCCGAAGCGATCTGGAAGACCTGCTCGCCACGCACCTGAGCCACATCGGCCAGCGTCGGGACGCCGGCGATCAGCTTGTCGACCGGCACTTTGGCCGCCTGGTAAGTGGCACTCTTGGCGGCGTCCGCACCCGCCCCGGCGATGGTGCCGCCGGTGGCGAGGATGACGACATTGGGCTTGTCGGCAAAAACCGGCAGGCTGGCCAGAAAACCGACGGCCAACAACAGGCAACGGGAAATGAAGCGATTCATGGCAGTTCTCCTTGGGGAAGGGGTGCTGTTGTTATTCGAATGCCTTGTCGTTGGGCGCCTTGTAAAGCGTCTTCATGTCATCCGACAGCGGCATGTTGAGGTTCAGACCCTTGGGCGGAATCGGGTTCATGAACCACTTGGCGTAGATCTTTTCGGCATCGCCCGAAGTCATCGCCTTGGTCAACGCCGCATCGACAATCTTCTTGAAGGCCGGATCGTCCTTGCGCAGCATGCAGCCGTAGGCTTCCTTCGATTGTGCGGTGCCGACCACAACCCAGTCGCCCGGCTTCTTGGCCTTGGCCATTTCGCCGAACAGCAGCGCGTCGTCCATCATGAAGGCGACGGCACGGCCGGTTTCCAGGGTCAGGAAGGCTTCTCCATGATCCTTGGCGGAGATGATGTTCATGCCCAGCTTCTTGTCTTCGTTCATCTTGCGCAGCAGGCGCTCGGAGGTGGTGCCGGCGGTGGTAACGACGTTCTTGCCGGCCAGGTCGGGGAAGTCCTTGATGCCGGAGTCTTTCTTGGTCATCAGGCGGGTGCCGATGACGAAGATGGTGGTGGAGAATCCGACCTGTTTCTGGCGCTCCAGATTATTGGTGGTGGAGCCGCATTCGATGTCGACAGTGCCGTTCTGCACCAGCGTGATACGGTTGGCCGAGGTGACGGGCATCAACTTGGTGTCGATCTTGGTCATCTTCAGGTTGTCCTTGATGCCTTCGACGGCCTTCATCATCATTTCCTGCGAGTACCCGATGACCTGTTGCTTGTCGTCGTAGTACGAGAAGGGAATCGAAGATTCGCGGTGACCCAGCGTGATCGTGCCGGTGTCCTTGATCTTCTTCAGCGTCGGGGATTCCTGAGCGTGGGCCGGCATCACGGCGGAAGTGCCGAGGACGGTAACGAGTGCTGCAACTTTGGCAAATCGGTTCATGACATCTCCAGTTGGTGAAGAAACCGCTGTCGGGTTTCGGAGCTAACTATTACGCAGGGGACGTGCCAGAAAACACAGCCCCATGAAATATTTAACAAATTGATTTAATTGAATAAATATTACTCCACTCGGCAACGTCGACGGATTCCCGTCAGATGGCTGGCGGCAGCCCTCGGAATTCCGACGCCGAGGCCTGTTGCGGTCGACATAAAAAAACCGCCCATTTTCACGGGCGGCTTTTTTGTTGTTCGGCGCTCGGTCGGAGTCAATCGATCCGCGTATCCAGCCCCTGCTCGGCCAGTTCGGCGGCGCGCAGCACGGCACGGGCCTTGTTCTGGGTTTCATCCCATTCCGATTGCGGGTTTGAATCGGCGACGATGCCGGCACCGGCCTGCACATGCAACTTGCCGGCCTTGACCACCGCCGTGCGGATGGCGATGGCCAGATCCATGTCGCCGTGAAAGCCGAGATAGCCGACAGCGCCGGCATAGATGCCGCGCTTGACCGGCTCCAGTTCGTCGATGATTTCCATCGCCCGCACCTTCGGCGCGCCGGATACGGTGCCGGCCGGGAAGGTGGCCTTGAGGACGTCGAGCGCATCCAGCCCGGCTTGCAGCTTGCCTTCGACGTTGGAGACGATGTGCATCACATGCGAATAGCGCTCGACGATCATGTTTTCGGTCAGCTTGACGGTGCCGACCTTGGCGACGCGGCCGCAATCGTTACGCCCGAGATCAAGCAACTGGGTGTGTTCGGCGCGTTCCTTCTCGTCGGCCAGCAATTCGGCGGCCAGCGCCGCATCCTCTTCCGGCGTCGTGCCGCGCTTGCGGGTGCCGGCAATCGGCCGCACGGTGACGCGGTCGCCTTCGAGGCGCACGAGAATCTCCGGCGAGGCGCCGACGACGTGGTAGTCCTCGAAATCGAAGTAGAACATGTAGGGCGACGGGTTGAGGCTGCGCAGGCTGCGGTAGAGCGCCATCGGGCTGGCGTGGAAGGGCTTGCTCATCCGCTGCGAGAGCACGACCTGCATCACGTCGCCTTCGGTGATGTAATCCTTGGCCTTGAGCACGGCCGCCTTGAACGCCGCTTCGCCGAAGCTGGAAACGGCGGTTTCGGAAGGTGCCGGTTGTTCGTTGGGCAGCACGACCGGCGTACGCAGTTTGCCGAGCAATTCCTTGAGGCGCGCCCGCGCCTTCTGGTAGGCCCCGGGGAAGCCGGGTTCGGCGTAAACAATCAGCGTCAGTTTGCCGGAGACGTTGTCGACCACAGCAATTTCTTCCGAGAGCAGCAGGCCGATGTCCGGCGTTCCGATCTCGTCCGGTTTGTCGACCCCGGTCAGTTTGCTTTCGACGTAGCGCACGGTGTCGTAACCGAAGCAGCCGACCAGACCACCGCAGAAACGCGGCAGGCCGGAGCTGGGCGGCGCCCGGAAACGCTGTATGAACTTGCCGATGAAGTCGAGCGGGTTAGTATCGTCGTCGCGCTCGGCGACGCGGTGGCCGGTCAACACCAGCACCTGGCGACCATTGACGACGATGCGCGTCGAGGCAGTGAGGCCGATGATCGAGTAGCGGCCAAAGCGTTCGCCGCCCTGCACCGATTCGAGCAGGTAGGAATAGTGGCCGCCGTTGGCGCCGCTGGTCAGCTTGAGGTAGATGGAAAGCGGCGTGTCGAGGTCGGCAAACGTCTCCAGCGTCACGGGAATGCGGTTGTAGCCTTGCGCGGCAAGCGCGTTGAATTCGATTTCAGTCATGGGGAAGCCTCGGAAATGACAATGTGATGCGTTCTGGTGCAGTGCGCCGCGAGGACGCGCGAAGGAAGATCAGGGGCGCCAGCGACGCCAACCTTGCCATTCGTTCCAGAGTCGCAGCGTTGTCATTTGTGTTTGAGGTCTTTGAAAGTGAGTGCCTGCCGGTAAGCGGCAAGCAAATCGGATACTAGCGCATCGCAATCGGCGCTGTCCACCGGCTTGCCCTCGTTGTAACCGTAGGGCACGGCATAGGCGAGGCAACCGGCGGCATGCGCGGCATGGATGTCGTTTTCCGAATCGCCGATATGCAGGTTGCGGTCGGGGCACACATCGAACAGCCGACAGGCGTGCAGAATCGGCTCGGGATGCGGCTTCTTATTGGCAGTGGTGTCACCGGAAACAACGACATCGAAATAATCGGCGATGCCCATGCGTTCAAGCAGCGCTTCGGTGAACATCCCGGGCTTGTTGGTGACGACGCCCATTTTGACGCCGCTGGCTTTCCAGGCTTGCAGGCCTTCGATCACGCCCGGATAAATCAGGGTAAATTTGCCGTTGACCGCAACATAGTGCCGTTTGAAGGATTCGATGGCTGCGTGCAGCTTTTCGGCGCTGGGCGGATGTTCGTGGGTCAGGCAACGCTCGACCAGCACCGCCATGCCCTTGCCGACGAAGCTGTGCACCTCGGCCCGGCTGCGCGGCGGCGCACCGATTTCGTCGAGCATAAGCCGGCAGGCCTCGGCCAGATCGGCGATGGTATCGAGCAGCGTACCGTCGAGATCGAAGGTGACGGAGCGGAAGTGCATCAAACTTTGGCCAGCTCGCCGCGCAGGGCGCCGATGATCGAATCGTAACGATGCGGATCGCTGTCCTTGCCGGCGCCGTACACCGCCGAACCGGCGACGAAGGCATCGACCCCGGCACGAGCAATCTCGGCAATGTTGGGGACATTCACGCCACCGTCGATTTCGAGCCGGATACGGCGACCGCTTTCCTTTTCGTAGGCATCAAGTTTTGCCCTGGCCTGACGCGCCTTGGCCAGCGTGCCGGGGATGAATTTCTGCCCGCCGAAGCCGGGATTGACGCTCATCAGCAGGATCACGTCGATCTTGTCGAGCACGTAATCCATGTAGTCGAGCGGCGTTGCCGGGTTGAAGACCAGACCGCCCTGGCAACCGGCATCGCGGATCAGCGACAGGCTACGGTCGACGTGCTCCGAGGCTTCGGGATGGAAGGTGATGATATTCGCCCCGGCTTTGGCGAAATCGGGGATGATGCGGTCTACCGGCTTGACCATCAGATGAACGTCGATCGGTGCCTGGGTGCATGGCCGGATGGCTTCGCAAACCAATGGCCCGATGGTCAGGTTGGGAACATAATGGTTGTCCATCACGTCGAAGTGAATCCAGTCGGCGCCCGAGGCGATGACGTTGCTGACCTCTTCGCCCAATTTGGCGAAATTGGCGGACAGAATGCTCGGCGCGATGACAAAATCTTTGACTGACATGCTGCTTCCCTGAACAAAAACAGACGAAATTATCCCATGCCCGACGCCAACAAGTACCGAATCGAAGTCCAGCCCGTAGCGCAGTTCATCCCGGATCAGTCCGACCCCGATGAAAACCGCTACCTTTTCGCCTATACCGTAACCATCCGCAATGTCGGCGAAATGCCGGCACAACTGGTTTCACGCCATTGGATCATCACCGATGCCCACAACGAGGTGCAGGAAGTGCGCGGCCTTGGTGTCATTGGCAAGCAGCCCTTGCTGAAGCCCGGTGAAAGCTTCCAGTATTCCAGCGGATCGGCACTGACCACGCCAGTCGGAACGATGAAGGGCAGCTACCAGATGGTGGCCGAGGACGGCACGCACTTCGACGCCGAAATCCCCGAATTCACGCTGGCCATGCCGCGCGTGCTGCACTGAGCCTGAAGCACAGCTACACGCTGATCGCCCCGTTCTACGACGCGGCGATTGCCCGAGCCACGCTGGCGGCGCGGCGGCGCAGCCTGGCTGCCCTGCCCGCCGAACCCGGCCACGTATTGCTGGCCGGCGTCGGCACCGGGCTCGACCTGCCACACCTGCCGACGCAACATCGATACATCGGCCTCGACCTCAACCGTGCCATGCTGTCACGCGCCCTGAAACGCGCCGGGCATGTCTCATTCGCACCGGTGCAGGGCGACGCGCAGCGCCTGCCGTTTGCCGACGCCAGTTTCGACATGGCGGTGCTGCATCTGATTCTCGCCGTCGTGCCGGAACCGGCCCACTGCCTCGCCGAAGTCGCCCGCGTTGTGCAACCGGGCGGCCAGATACTGGTCTTCGACAAATTCCTGCGCCACGGCCAGGCGGCCCCCCTGCGGCGCCTCGTCAACCCGCTGCTGCGCCGGGTCGCCACCCGGCTCGACGTCGTCTTCGAACCCCTGCTGGCTGCGGCGCCTGCCCTGCGAGTGGAGCGCGACCAGCCGGCGCTGGTCGGCGGCTGGTTCCGGACAATCCTGCTGCGCAAAGACGCCTAGTCGGCGTCAGCCTTGCCCAGCGCGTCCTCGATCCACGCTTCAAGCAGCGTGTAGGTGACCGCCAGTACTACCGGGCCGATAAAGATGCCGACCAGCCCAAAACCCAACATGCCACCGATGACGCCGGCAAAAATCAGCAGCAGCGGAAGATCGGCACCGCGCTTGATCAGCATCGGCCGCAGGAAGTTGTCGAGACTGCCCACGATCAGGCTCCACACCAGCAGGACGGTCGCCCAAACGTTATCGCCCGTCCAGTACATCCAGCCGACTGCTGGAAACAGTACCAGTGCCGGTCCCAGTTGGGCGATGCACAGCATCAGCATGACCGCCGACAGCAGCGATGCGAAGGGAACACCGGCAACGGCCAGACCGATCCCGCCAAGCACCGTCTGCACGATGGCGGTCACACCGACACCGAGTGCGACACCACGGATCGCCTGCCCGGCCAGGATGACCGAATTTTCGCCCCGCTCACCGGCCAGACGCTGTCCGAAGCGACGCACGCTACGCGCAGCGGTTTCGCCGCTGGAATAGAGAATGGCGGCAATGATGACGACCAGCAGGAACTGAATCAGCATGCCCCCCAGGCTGCCGGCCTGCCCCAGTATCCATGAGGCGGCATCCTTGAGATACGGCGCGGATCGGCTTACCAACCCGGCCGAGCCCCCCTCGGCCAACTGGCGCCAATTGGTCGCCAGCCGTTCGCCGACCAGCGGCAACCGGCCCACCCATTCCGGTGGTTGCGGCACACCGGTGACTGCAACCTTCTTGGCCACTTCGGTCACCTGATCGGCATGCTCGGCAATCGTCTCGATCGCCCCCCACAGCGGCAATACCAGCAGGAGCAGCATGCCCAGGGTCATCACCGCCACGGCCGGGGCACGCCGATTGCCGAAGCGTGCCTCAAGCGACTTGAGCAGCGGCCAAGTGGCAACCACCAGCATGGTTGCCCACACGGTCGCCGCCAGGAAGGGGCGCAAAACCCAGAGCGACGCGGCGATCAGCAAAAAAATGCAGACAACGGCTAGTACGGTACGGGTCAAATCCTGGCGAACGGCGCTCATGTGAACTCCTCAGCTGCGATAGTCGGCGTTGATCTTGACGTAGTCGTAAGAAAAATCGCAGGTATAGACACTGGCAGCGGCACTGCCACGCCCCAGATCGACACGCACTGTGATTTCCGCTTGCGCCATCACCCGCGCCCCGTCCTCTTCCTTGTAGGCTGCGGCGCGGCCGCCGTTTTCGGCGACCAGCACGTCATCGAGCCAGACCTTGACACCGTCGACGTCGAGATCGGCGATTCCGGCGTAGCCGATGGCCGCGAGGATGCGGCCGAGGTTGGGGTCGGAAGCGAAAAAGGCGGTCTTCACCAAGGGCGAGTGGCCAATGGCGTAGCCGACCTTGCGGCACTCCTCGACATCCTTGCCGCCTGCGACGGCAACGCTGATGAACTTGGTCGCCCCTTCGCCGTCGCGCACGATGGCCTGCGCCAGTTCGACCGAGACAGCGATGATCGCGGCCTTGACTTCCGCCCAGCCGGCATCGGTTTCTGCGGCAAAACAGGCGCCCGATTGACCGCTGGCGATCATCACGAAGGAGTCGTTGGTAGACGTATCGCCATCGACGGTGATGCAGTTGAACGACTGGTCGGCCGCTTCCTTGACCAGCGCATCGAGCAGTGGCTGGGCGATGCCGGCATCGGTGGCGAGAAAGCCGAGCATGGTCGCCATGTTCGGCCGGATCATGCCGGCGCCTTTGGAAATTCCGGAAATTGCCACTTTTTTGCCGTCGACCGCAACCGACCGCGATGCGGCCTTGGCGACGGTATCGGTGGTCATGATGGCGTGCGCGGCAGCATGCCAGTTATCGGCCTTGAGATCGGCCTGCGCTCCCGGCAGTCCGGCCTTGATGCGGTCGACCGGAAGCGGCTCGAGAATGACCCCGGTCGAAAATGGCAGCACCTGCCCGGCGGCAATACCAAGCGCGGCACCGACAGCATCGCACGTCGCCTGCGCCGCCTGGCGCCCGGGCTCGCCGGTACCGGCGTTGGCGATACCGGTGTTGATGACCAGCGCGCGGATTTCGCTGCCGCTGGCCAGATGGCTGCGGCACAGTTGGACCGGCGCCGCGCAGAAACGATTTTGCGTAAACACGCCGGCGACCGTACAGCCGGCATCGAGCGCGATCAGTGTCAGGTCGCGGCGGTCTTTTTTGCGGATCTCGGCTTCGGCGGTGCCGAGGCGAACGCCAGCCACCGAGAGGAGTTGATCGGCAGCGGGCGTAAGGTAATTGACAGGCATACGGCGGGCTCCAATAGCATCAAGGCACCGCCTGGGTGCCTTGGGGTCGAATCAGGAAAGTTTTCCGTGGCAGTGCTTGTACTTCTTGCCGCTGCCGCAGGGGCAGGGGTCATTGCGCCCGACTTTCGGCCCGGCCTGGGCCGGCTCTTGCAGCGGGGCTTGGCCGGCATCGCCATCGCCGCCCAGCGCCTCGTCGAAATCGGCGTGCTGATACTGGACATTGTGCACTTCGGCGTGCGGGGCCGTTTCCTCGACATCTTCCTGCGAACGAATCTGCACGGTGAAGACGATCTTGGTGACTTCCTTGCGCACCCGGTCGAGCAAGGCTTCGAACAGTTCGAAGGCTTCGCGCTTGTATTCCTGCTTCGGATTCTTCTGGGCATAGCCGCGCAGATGAATGCCCTGACGCAGGTGATCGAGTGCCGCCAGGTGCTCCCGCCATTGCGTGTCGAGGTTCTGCAGCATCACGTTGCGCTCGAACTGGTGGAATGTCGGCGCGCCGACCAGATCAACCTTGGCCTGGTAGGCTTCGTCGGCATTCTGCGTGATGCGGGCGAGGATTTCTTCGTCGCTCAGCGTCGGTTCACTCTTGACCCATTCGGCAACCGGTGCAGCAATCAGCATTTCGCTGGCCAGTTCACGCTCCAGGCCCGGCAACTCCCATTGCTCCTCGACCGATTCGGCAGGCACATGGTTGCGGAATATTTCGGCAATGACGCCATGGCGCATCGCGGCGATGGTTTCCGAAATGTCGTCGGTTTCCAGCAGTTCGTTGCGCTGTTGGTAGATCACCTTGCGCTGGTCGTTGGAAACGTCGTCGTATTCCAGCAGTTGCTTGCGGATGTCAAAGTTGCGCGCCTCGACCTTGCGCTGCGCGGACTCCAGCGAGCGCGTCACCAGCGGATGCTCGATGGCCTCGCCTTCCGGCATCTTCAGCTTGTCCATGATCGTGCGCAGACGCTCGCCGGCAAAGATACGCAGGAGCGGATCGTCGAGCGACAGATAGAAACGCGAGGAACCGGCATCGCCCTGGCGACCGGCTCGACCGCGCAACTGGTTGTCGATACGGCGGGACTCGTGACGCTCGGAGCCGATAATATGCAAACCACCGGCAACCAGTACCTGATCGTGCAGCTTCTGCCATTCTTCGCGCATCTGCGCCATCTTCGCTTCGCGTTCGGCCTCCGGCAGCGATTCGTCGTGCTTGATCGCCGAGATTGCCTTTTCGATGCTGCCGCCGAGCACGATGTCGGTACCGCGACCGGCCATGTTGGTGGCAATGGTGATCTGCCCCGGCCGCCCAGCCTCGATGACGATTTCCGCTTCGCGCGCGTGCTGCTTGGCATTAAGCACCGAGTGCGGCAGCTTTTCCTTGTCGAGCAGGCCTGAGAGCAGTTCCGAAGCCTCGATCGAGGTCGTGCCGACCAGCACCGGCTGGCCGCGTTTCGCGCATTCCTTGATGTCGGCAATGATCGCTGCGTGCTTTTCGTCAGCCGTCTTGAAGACGAGGTCGTTCATGTCCTTGCGCACCATCGGGCGATGGGTCGGGATGACGACGGTTTCGAGGCCGTAGATCTGCTGGAATTCGTAGGCTTCGGTATCTGCCGTGCCGGTCATGCCGGCCAACTTGCCGTACATGCGGAAGTAGTTCTGGAAGGTAATCGAGGCCAGCGTCTGGTTCTCGGCCTGAATCTGCACGCCTTCCTTGGCCTCCACCGCCTGGTGCAAGCCGTCCGACCAGCGGCGGCCGGCCATCAGACGACCGGTGAATTCGTCGACAATGATCACTTCACCGTTTTGCACGACATACTGCTGGTCGCGATTGAACAGGGTCAATGCGCGTAGCGCGGCATTCAGGTGGTGCATCAGCGAAATGTTGGCGGTGTCGTAGAGGCTGCTGCCCTCTTCAAGCATGCCGTGCTGCGCCAACAGTTGCTCGGCGTGTTCGTACCCGGCCTCGGAGAGGTGAACCTGATGGCCCTTCTCGTCCACCCAGTAGTCGCCTTCGCCGTTTTCTTCCACAGCACGGGTCAGCTGCGGAACGACATCCTTCATGCGCAGATAGAGGTCGGTGTGATCTTCGGACTGGCCGGAAATGATCAGCGGCGTACGCGCTTCGTCGATCAGGATCGAATCGACTTCATCGACGATGGCGAAATTCAGCCCGCGCTGGACGCGTTGGCCGGCCTCGAAGACCATGTTGTCGCGCAGGTAATCAAAACCGAATTCGTTATTGGTGCCGTAGGTGATGTCGGCCAGGTAAGCCTGTTGCTTGGCCTCGTGATCCATCTGCGACAGGTTGACGCCGACGCTCAAACCGAGGAAGCGGTGCAGACGCCCCATCCATTCCGCATCGCGGCTGGCCAGGTAGTCATTGACCGTGATGACATGGACGCCCTTGCCGGAAATGGCGTTAAGGTAGGCCGGCAGGGTGCCGACCAGCGTCTTGCCCTCGCCGGTGCGCATTTCGGCAATCTTGCCGTAATGCAGCACCATGCCGCCGATCAGCTGGACATCGAAATGCCGCATCCCGAGTTCCCGCTTGCCGGCTTCGCGAACCACCGCGAAGGCCTCGGGCAACAAATCGTCGAGCGATTCGCCATTGGCGTGGCGCTGACGAAACTCGTCCGTCTTGGCGCGCAGTTGCTCGTCGGAAAGCCCCTGAGTCTGGGGTTCCAGCGCATTGATACGCTTGACCGTCTGGGCGTATTGCTTGATCAGCCGGTCGTTGCGGCTGCCGAAAATCTTTTTGAGTAGGCCGGAAATCATCGCGATCTATAGTAGTGGCGCAGGGCGCGGCAAAGCGCGGATTCTAACACGCCACCCTTGAGCGACGATGACGAGCTGGATCAAGCCCCCGGAATCTCGTTCAAGCTTCCTGCTTCGCAATTAACGCCAAACGAAGCAGGAGTCTAACGCCGCTTGAGTTGCGCGAACTCTTCGCCCTGCTTCAGGAACTGTGCCGGATTCTGGGCGACGCCCAGCATGCGCACCTCGAAATGCAAATGCGGGCCGGTCGAACGACCGGTGTTGCCGACCGCGCCGAGTTGTTCGCCGCGCTTGAGCAGCCCGCCGGGCTTGACGTCCATGCGTGAGAGATGGGCATAGCGCGTGGTCAGGCCATCACCGTGATCGATCTCGACCATATTGCCGAAATCGCCGTGGTAGGCAGCGGACAGCACGACACCATCGGCAGCGGCGATGACCGGTGTGCCTGGCTCGGCATTGAAGTCGATCCCTTCGTGCAAGGCGCGCAGCCCGGCGATCGGATCGCTGCGAACGCCGAAAGGCGAGCCCAGATAAGCCGCCTTGACCGGCAAGGTGGTCGGCAACAGACGCTCCCTGACCCGTTTTTCGAGAAAACGAGACTCCAGCACCGCCAGTTCGTCGCTGCGCAAATCGACTTCCTGCGCCAGTCGGTCGATCTCGCGCTGCAACTCACCGGCCGTCAACGGCGCGGGCACGAAGGCGCCACCCTCGCCGCCAGACGTTTGGCGCAGCACGGGAGCCTCCCGCTTGACGCCGGCAAGCGACGCCAACTTTTCGCCCAGACTATCGAGATGCAGCACCTTGGCCTGCAACTCACCGAGCCGTGTCGCCATCATCTGAAGGTTGTTGCTCAAATGCTGTTGCGCCTTGCTGGCCTGCTGTTGGGGCAGATCATCGTCGCCGCCCGAGCCCCGCAACTGACCTGCAACCCAGGAGAGCATTGCGGAGGTCCCGACGATCAGCGCCAGAAAGACAAAACCCGCGATCAACAGATGGCGAGGCATAATGGTGATTGTCCGCGCCGCCTTCAGGTGGCGCGATACCAGAATAATCTGCACAAAACATCTCCTATGACCAACGGGCTTGAGCACTATCTCGACAACGATGCCGCCGCCGGCAGGGTAATGGCCCATGCCCGGCTCCTGCTCAAGCTGACGCGCCGCTTCGAGACAGTTGCACCGGCGACTGTCGCCAATGCGGCACGGGTTGCCAATTTCAAGTCGGGGAAAATCATTATCCACGCCGATAACGGCGCGGTCGCCGCCAAGATTCGCCAGATCGGCCAGCGCTTGTGCGACGAGTTATCCAAGGGAGTTTCGGAGTGTAGCGGCATCGAGGTAAAAGTTCAACCCCGGCAAATCCCTTGCCAATCAATGAGTTCAATTCAGAAGCCGCTGTCTGCCGGGGCGTGCGGGGTGTTGCGGTCGACCTCGGAAAACCTGCCAAAAGGCCCGCTGCGCGATGCGCTGGAAAGCTTGCTGGCGCGCGCCGTCAGACAGGAATGACCGCGACGCGCTCGATAATCATCAGCGCGAAAACGATCAACGCAAAAACGATTCCATAACGGAACAGCCGCCAGGCGAAGCCCAGATAATTGCGTTTGCCGGTAATCACGTAGAGCAGCAGTCCGGCACCGATGGCGACGACCAGAATGACTGCCAGCAAGCGCAGCAGCCACATGGCGGATTACGCCGGCTGGTTGAGCCAGCGCGTCACGCCGGCCGGGGCGGATTCCGCTTTCTCGAATGAGACCAATTCCCAGGCCTCCTGATGAGCCAGCAGCTCGCGGGCCAACTGGTTGTTCAGCGCGTGGCCGCCCTTGTGCGAAGAGTAGGCGGCAAGCAGCGGATGTCCGAGCAGGTAGAGGTCGCCCACGGCGTCGAGAATCTTGTGTTTGACGAACTCGTCGCCATAACGCAGGCCGTCCTGATTGAGGACGCGGAACTCGTCGAGAACAATGGCGTTTTCGAGACCACCGCCCAGAGCGAGACCGTTTTCACGCAGGTATTCGACTTCCTGCATGAAGCCGAAAGTACGGGCGCGCGAAATTTCGCGCACGTAAGAATGCTCGGCAAAGTCGATTTCGGCCTTCTGCGCCGATTTGTCGATCGCCGGATGGTTGAAGACTATGGAAAAACTGAGGCGATAACCGTCGTAAGGCTCAAAACGCGCCCACTTGTCGCCATCGCGAACTTCGATTGGCCGAATGACACGGATGAATTTCTTGGCGGCATTCTGTTCTTCGATCCCGGCCGACTGGATCAGGAAGATGAACGGCGCAGCCGAGCCATCGAGGATAGGCACTTCGGGCGCATCCAGATCGACCCAGGCGTTATCGATGCCGAGGCCGGCAAAAGCCGACATCAGGTGCTCGATGGTTCCGACCTTGACCCCATCCTTTTCCAGACAGGAGCACATGCGGGTATCGCCAACCATGAAAGCGGCAGCGGGAATATCCATCGGCTCGGGAAGGTCGACACGACGAAAGACAATCCCGGTATCCGGGGCTGCCGGGCGCAGGGTCATATTGACCTTGATGCCACCATGCAGTCCGACACCGGAGGCGCGGATGACAGTCTTCAGCGTGCGTTGCTTTAGCATGCAAGTACTTGAATAATTTGGGGAGCGTCACATTGTAACACAATGTGACGCCGCCCTTTTCAGAGTTAATGACTTTTCGGTCAGTCCGCCTGCTTGCGCAGGAAGGCCGGGATGTCATAGCGATCGACACCGCTGTTGGCCAGTGCTTCAACGGTTACGTTACGCTGTCCGCGACGGACGACGGACGGCACTTCGAGGTGTGCATAGTCCACCGCCGAGGTCGGCGCAAAAGCCACGGCATCGCTGGTGCCGGTCGCCATTGCCTGGACGACGGGGGTATTGACCACTTCGAAGGCCTGGCGGGCGCGTGCGGCAACCTGACCGAGCCCGGTTGCCACCACGGTAACGCGCAGCGCGTCGCCCATCAGTTCGTCGTAGACGGCACCGAAAATGATGTGCGCGTCTTCGGCAGCGAAGGCCTTGACGGTGTTCATCACTTCGTTGACTTCCTTCATCTTGAGCCCGCCCCGCGAGGCAGTAATGTTGACCAGCACGCCCTTGGCGCCGGACAGGTTGACGCCCTCCAGAAGCGGCGATGCCACGGCCTGCTCGGCAGCGATGCGGGCGCGGTCGACACCCGCAGCAGCGGCGGAGCCCATCATGGCGCGCCCCATTTCGCCCATGACCGTACGCACGTCTTCAAAGTCGACGTTGACCAGGCCCGGGTAGGTAATGATTTCGGCAATGCCCCCGACCGCATTTTTCAGCACGTCGTCGGCCGCCTTGAAGCAGTGGTCGACATCGGCGTCGTCGCCCATGACTTCCATCAGCTTGTCGTTGAGGATGACGATCAGCGAATCGACATGCTTGGAAAACTCGGCGATGCCGGCTTCGGCCGCCTTCATCCGCTTGTTGCCCTCGAAACCGAACGGCTTGGTAACCACACCGACGGTCAGGATACCCATTTCACGGGCGATCTCGGCGACCACCGGGGCAGCACCGGTGCCGGTGCCGCCACCCATGCCTGCCGTGATGAAGGCCATGTGGGCGCCCTCCAGCGAGGCACGGATTTCCTCGCGGTGCGATTCCGCTGCGGCCTGGCCGGCTTCCGGCTTGGCGCCGGCACCGAGGCCGGTCTTGCCGAGCGACAGCTTCGACGGCGCCGTGTTGCGCTTGAGTGCCTGCGCATCGGTATTGGCGGCGATGAACTCGACGCCATTAACGCCCTCCTGAATCATGTGCTCGATGGCATTGCCACCCGCACCACCGACGCCGAACACCTTGATGATCGTGCCGCACTCTTCCTCTTGCTCAATGATCTCAAACATGTGGACTACCTCCTCTGAAAAACCGGTAAAAGACAATTAAAAATTCTTGGAAAACCAGGACTTCATGCCGTCGAAGACATCCTTGACGCCCTGCTTCTCCTTGATCTTCTGGCCGCGCTTCCGCTGCGTCTGCGCTTCGAGCAGCAATCCGAAGGAAGTGGAAAAACGCGGGCTCTGCACGACATCGGCGAGGCTGCCCGAATATTTCGGACTACCCAGACGAACCGGCATGTGGAATATTTCCTCACCCAGTTCGACCATACCGGGCATGACGCTGGCGCCGCCGGTCAGCACGATTCCGGAAGACAACACTTCCTCGAATCCGGCGCGGCGCAGTTCGTTCTGGATCAACTCGTAGAGTTCCTCGACACGCGGCTGAATGACATCGGCCAGTGCGCGACGGCTCAATTTGCGACTCGGCCGGTCGTCGACCCCGGCCACCTCCATGCTGGCAGACGGGTCGGCCAGTTGCGCCAGCGCGCAGCCATACTTGCACTTGATGTCCTCGGCCTCACGGGTCGGGGTACGCAAGGCCATCGCGATGTCGTTGGTAATCTGGTCGCCGGCAATCGGAATCACCGAGGTATGGCGGATCGCACCCTGCGTCCACACGGCCAGATCGGTCGTGCCGCCGCCGATGTCGATCAGGCAGACGCCGAGATCCTTCTCGTCCTCCGACAGCACGGCATAGCTCGAAGCAAGCGGTTGCAGCACCAGATCATTCACTTCCAGCCCGCAGCGGCGCACGCACTTGACGATGTTCTGGGCCGCCGAAACAGCGCCGGTGACGATGTGCGTCTTGACCTCAAGGCGCATGCCGCTCATGCCGATCGGCTCGCGGATGCCGTCCTGACCGTCGATGACAAACTCCTGGGTCAGGATGTGCAGGATTTCCTGATCGGCCGGAATCGGCATCGCCTTGGCCGTCTCGATCACGCGCTCGACGTCGCTCGCTGTGACCTCCTTGTCCTTGATCGCCACCATGCCATTCGAGTTGAAACTTTTGATATGGCTGCCGGCTATTCCGGTATAGACGTCCTTTACCTTGCAGTCGGCCATCAGTTCGACTTCCTGCACGACACGGCTGATGGTGTGCACGGTCTCCTCGATGTTGACCACGACTCCTTTCTTCAGTCCCCGCGAGTCCTGCGAGCCCATGCCGATCACGTTCAGGCGTCCCTCCTGATTGATCTCGGCGACCAGCGCGACGATCTTGGATGTCCCGATGTCGAGTCCAACGACCAGATCCTTGTTATCCCTGCTCATATGCCTACTTTCCCTTCCCTTCCCCAGCGACTCGCATCGCAAAGCCGTTCGGATACCGCAAATCCACCACCGCCGGTCGCGTCGCGCGCTTGCCGACAGTTTCCGGATACACCTCGATAAAACGCGCCAGCCGCACCCCCACCGGCGATTTCGGCTGCTCGCGGCCAAGATCGACAAACATCCCGTTCTCGAGCTTCAACTGCCAGGCCAAACGTGGTGACAGCGTGACCTGCACCGGCTTTTGCGCCAGCGGCTGCAGGTCGCCGACAAACTCCCCGTAGCGCTTTAGCACTTCCGGTGCCGTGCCCTGCGGTCCGTACAACATGGGCAATGAGGCCAGTTCGGCCTCTTCCGGTGTCGCCGCGAACACTTCGCCAAAACTGTTGACCAGTTCGCCGCGCCCTTCGCCCCAGCGCGCAACCGGACGATGCTCCTCGACCGTTACTTCCAGGCGTGCCGGCCAGACACGGCGCAACTCGACCTTGCGCACCCAGGGCAGACGCTCCAGCGCGCCCCGCACCTTTTCCAGATCGACACTGAAAAAATTGCCTTGCAAGACCGCCGGCAATGCCTGCTCGAGATCGGTCCGCTGCGTATGCGGCAACTCCTGCGTAAACACCACCTGGCGCACCGGCAAGGCCGGCACGCGCACCAGCCACGCAACCCCAGCCGCCAGCAGCGCCGCTGCCGCCACCAGGATCAGCAGGTCGGACAAGGCGTTGAGCAGGTGCGGTTTGTTCCACATTCATCGTCTCAGTCGTTAGCGGCAAGTTCGAGCACGCGGCGCACCAGTGCCGGGTACTCCATGCCGGCCACCCGCGCCGCCATTGGCACCAGCGAATGGTCAGTCATGCCCGGCGCGGTATTTACTTCGAGGAAGTAGTGATTGCCATCCTCGTCCATCAGAAAATCGACCCGCCCCCAGCCACGGCCACCAATGATGCGGAATGCCTCTAGTGCCTGGCGACGGATTTCCGTCTCTCTTGCTTCGCTCAAGCCGCAGGGGCACAAGTAGCGCGTGTCGTCGCGCGTGTATTTCGCTGCGTAGTCGTAGAACTCGGTCGCCGGCTCGATCTTGATGATCGGTAGCGCCACCATGTCGCTACCGCTACCGATAATCCCGACCGTGTATTCGCCGCCCATTACGCCTTTTTCGGCGATCACCAGCGGGTCGTATTTCGCCGCCTCGGCATAGGCGAGATGCAGTGTCTCGCGCTGCTTGACCTTGCTGATGCCAATCGACGAGCCTTCGTGCGCGGGCTTGACGAAGATCGGCAGGCCAAGTTCTTCTTCCACTTCGGCAAAATCCGAGTTGGCGTCGAGCAGCGCATATTCGGGAATCGGCAGCCCGGCGGCCTGCCACAGCAGCTTGGTGCGAAATTTGTCCATGCCCAGCGCCGAGGCCATTACGCCGGAACCGGTATAGGGTATGCGCATCAGCTCCAGCGCCCCCTGGATCGTGCCGTCTTCACCGTGGCGACCATGCAGCGCCACGAAGGCGCGGTCATAGCCCTTGAGCGCGTCGAGCGGCTGCTGGGCGGGGTCGAAGGGGTGCGCATCGACTCCTAGTCCGCGCAGCGCGGCGAGCACGCGCGAGCCGCTGTTGAGGGAGACCTCACGCTCGGCGGATGTGCCGCCAAACAGGACGGCGACTTTGCCGAAATCAGCCATGCTTTGCTCCAGAACAAATTTCATTTTTGGCCATTTTTCCGGGTTGACCGTAACTGCTCATGCCTGACCTGCCACTTTTGCTGGAACGGCACCAATCGAGCCGGCGCCCATGCACAACACCACGTCGCCATCGCGGGCGACATCCATGATCGTTTGCGGCATCGCCACAATATCCTCGACGAAGACCGGCTCCACCTTGCCGCCTACACGCAGCGCGCGCGCCAGCGAACGGCCGTCGGCGGCGACGATGGGCGCCTCCCCGGCAGCGTAGATTTCGGCCAGCAACAGCGCGTCGACCGTGGACAGCACCTTGACGAAGTCCTCGAAGCAATCGCGCGTCCGCGTGTAGCGGTGCGGCTGGAAGGCGAGCACCAGGCGGCGGCCGGGGAAAGCGCCCCGGGCAGCCGCGAGCGTTGCCGCCATCTCGACCGGGTGATGGCCGTAGTCGTCGACCAAGGTGCAATGTCCACCGGACGGCAAGGCCACTTCACCGTAACGCTGGAAGCGCCGGCCGACCCCCTTGAACTCGGCCAGCGCCTTGACGATGGCGGCATCGGCGACTTGCAGTTCGGTCGCCACGGCGATGGCGGCCAGCGCGTTCAGCACGTTGTGCAGGCCAGGGGTGTTGAGCGTGATGTCCAGGCGCGTCGTCGTGCCATTGACGCGAACGCAGGTGAAACGCATTTGGCCATCGGCAGCGACGACATTTTCGGCATAGAAATTATTTTCAGGTGACAGGCCATAGGTAATGATCTGCTTCGGCACGCGCGCCATGATGTCGCGCACATTGGCATCGTCACCGCAGAGAATGGCCACGCCATAGAACGGCAGTCGATTGAGAAACTCGACGAAGGCGCTCTTCAGACGCTCGAAATCGTGACCGTAGGTTTCCATGTGATCGGCGTCGATATTGGTGACGACCGAGATCACCGGCGACAGAAAGAGGAAGGAGGCATCCGACTCGTCCGCTTCGGCGACCAGGAAATCGCCGCTACCCAGGCGTGCATTGGCACCGGCGGCATTCAGACGGCCGCCGATGACAAAGGTTGGGTCGATGCCGCCTTCGGCCAGAATGCTGGTCACCAGGCTGGTCGTCGTCGTCTTTCCGTGCGTGCCGGCGATGGCGATGCCGCGCTTGAGGCGCATCAGCTCCGCCAGCATCTGGGCGCGCGGCACGACCGGAATCTTGCGCTCGCGGGCGGCGACCACTTCCGGGTTGTCGCCCTTCACCGCAGTGGATACGACCACCGCCTGGGCACCCGCGATGTTTTCGGCGGCGTGGCCGATCATCACCCTGACCCCTTCGCCTTCGAGACGCCGGGTGGTCGCGCTGGCCGCCAGATCGGAACCGCTGACGGTGTAGCCGAGGTGGGCGAGCACTTCGGCAATGCCGCTCATGCCCGAGCCGCCGACGCCGACGAAGTGGATGTGTTTGACCTTGTGTTTCATTTCGCGCTCTCTGCACAAATATTGGCCACTTCTTCGGTGGCATCGGGCTTGGCCAGGCTGCGGGCTTTTTCGGCCATTTCCAGCAGTTGACCGCGACTGTAGTTGCGGATCAGCGCGATGGCGTCCGCTGTCAGCTCGCCTTGCGGCAGCAGGAAGGCGCCGCCGACATTGACGAGGAATCTGGCATTGCCGGTCTGGTGATCGTCGACCGCATGCGGGAAGGGCACCAGGATGCTGGCCACACCGGCCGCAGCCAGCTCGGCCACGGTCAACGCCCCGGAACGGCAAATGACCAGGTCGGCCCACTCGTAGGCACCCGCCATGTCTTCAATAAACGACACGCAATGCGCCGTCACGCCGGCCTTGGCATAGTTGTCCTTCAAGGCCTCGAGATGCTTTTCGCCGGCCTGATGCACAATCTGTGGCAACTCGTTTTCACCGAGCAGCGCCATGCCTTGCGGCACCGTATCGTTGAGCGCCTGGGCGCCGAGGCTGCCGCCAATGACCAGCAGGTGCAAAGCACCACTGCGCCCGGCCAGGCGCTCGGCAGGCGGCGCGATCCTGGCAATCTCCGGGCGCACCGGGTTGCCGGCCCACACGCCTTTGTTCAGCGCCTCGGGGAAACCGGTCACGATGCGATCAGCCACGCCGGCCAGCACCCGGTTGGCGAGACCAGCGACCGAATTCTGTTCATGCACCACCAACGGCTTGCCGAGCAGCGCCGCCATCATGCCGCCGGGGAAGGTGATGTAGCCGCCCATGCCGAGCACGACGTTCGGCTGCTCCTGGCGGATGGCCTTTAGCGCCTGCCAGAAGCCGCGCAGCAGGTTTACCGGCAACAGCAACTTGCGCACGAGGCCCTTGCCACGCAGCGCCGCGAACTTGACCCAAACCATCTCGAAGCCATGCTGCGGCACCAAGCGCGCTTCCATGCCGTCCGGGTTGCCGAGCCAGACGACCCGCCAGCCGCGCTCGCGCATCTTTTCGGCAACCGCCAGGGCCGGGAAGATGTGGCCACCGGTGCCGCCGGCCATCACCAGAATCGTCCGGCTCATAGCTTGCCACCCCGCATCAGTTGCCGATTCTCCCAATCCACGCGCAGCAGAATGGCCAGCGCAATGCAGTTGGCCAGGATGCCTGAGCCGCCGAAGCTCATCAGCGGTAGCGTCAGCCCCTTGGTCGGCAACAGCCCCATGTTCACGCCCATATTGATGAAGGACTGTACGCCGAGCCAGATGCCGATGCCCATCGCCACCAGCGCCGGATAGAGGCGATCCAGCTGCACCGACTGGCGGCCGATGGCGAAGGCACGCTGGACAACCAGGGCGAACAGCGCGATCACCGCCAGCACGCCGAAGAAGCCGAGCTCTTCGGCGATCACCGCGAGCAGGAAGTCGGTATGCGCTTCAGGCAGGTAGAACAGCTTCTCGACGCTGGCACCGAGACCGACACCGAACAACTCGCCGCGCCCGAAGGCGATCAGCGAGTGCGACAACTGGTAGCCGCGCCCGTAGGCATCGGCCCACGGGTCCATGAAGCCGAAGACGCGGTCGCGGCGGTAGGGCGAAACGATGATGAGCACCGCGAATGCCGCCAGCAGGCCGAGGATCAGCAGGGCGAAAAGCCGCGCCTTGAGGCCGCCGAGAAAGAGAATGCCCATCGCAATGGAAATAATCACGACGAAGGCCCCGAAATCCGGCTCCTTGAGCAGCAGCATGCCGACTACGGCCATCGCGCCGAACATCGGTAGAAACGCCTGTTTGAGATCGTGCATCACATTGATCTTGCGCACCGTGTAGTCGGCTGCGTAAAGCACCGCGAACAGCTTCATCAGCTCGGACGGTTGCAGATTGGCAATGCCCAGCGGCAGCCAGCGGCGCGCGCCGTTGACATCCTTGCCGATGCCGGGAATCAGTACGACTGCCAGCAAGACCACGCCGACCATGAAGAGCAAAGGCGCATACCGCTGCCAGAGTTTCAACGGCACCTGGAAGGCCACCGCAGCGGCCAGCAAGCCAATGGTCAGGAAGACCGCATGGCGCGTCAGGTAATACGTCGGTTGGTAGCCCGTGGCGCGACCGGCTTCGGCGATGGCGATGGACGCCGAATAGACCATCACCATGCCGGTGAACAACAGCAGCAATCCGCTCCACAACAGGGCGTAGTCGATTTCGGCCAACTGGCGGCGCGGCGCTTCGAGGGCGTTGAGCATCATGCCGACAACTCCTGCACCGCCGCGATGAATGCTTCAGCGCGTTGCGCGTAGTTGCGATACATGTCGAGACTGGCGCAGGCCGGCGACAGCAACACGCAGTCCCCCGACTTTGCCTGGGCCGCCAGCCAGTGGACTGCATCGGCCATGTTGCCGACGATACGCGTCGGCACACCGCTGCCCTCCAGCACCATTCCAATTGCTGCGGCATCGCGGCCGATCAGCGCTACGGCCCGACCATGCTTTTCGAGGGCCGGCTTGAGCGGCGAAAAATCCTGCCCCTTGCCATCGCCACCGAGCACGATGGCGACCTTGCGCCCCATGCCTTCGATAGCCGCCAGCGTGGCGCCGACGTTGGTGCCCTTGGAATCGTCGACATAGACGACACCGGCGATTTCAGCGACTTTCTCGACACGGTGCGGCAGGCCGGCAAAGGTCTTGAGCGGCTCGACAAGGCGCTCCGGCGCAACACCGATGGCGTCGCACAGCGCCAATGCGGCCATCGCGTTGGCCGCATTGTGCAATCCGGCCAGTTTCAGCACGTCGACCGCAACCAACGGGGTTTTGCCCTTGCAGATAAAGCCATCGACCAGTCCAAAGTCGGCTTCGCGCGGTGCCGCATCGCGGCCAAAGGTAATCATCGTGCGGCCGCAACGGCCATTGGCCATCGACCAGTCGTCGTCGCGATTGAGAATCATCGCGCCCTTGCCCTGAAAGACGCGCGACTTGGCAGCGGCGTAATTGGCGAGACTGCCTTCGTAGCGGTCGAGATGATCTTCCGAGACGTTGAGCACAGTCGCCGCGTCAGCCTTGAGGTGAAAGGTCGTTTCCAGCTGGAAGCTCGACAACTCGACCACCCACACCTGCGGCAGATTGCCGGCATCGAGCGCATCCATCAGCGCATCGAGGGCCGATGGCGAGATATTGCCGCAGGCGATGGCCGGCACGCCGGCACCGTTCAAGATATGCGCCGTCAGTGCCGTGGTGGTGGTCTTGCCGTTGCTGCCGGTGATGGCAATGATCTTCGAGCCGGGCGCCTGTTCGCGCACTCCGGCGGCGAACAATTCGATTTCCGACACGATTTTGCCGTCGACCGCAGCAATCTCCGGCGTCGCCTTGGGCACGCCCGGCGATAGCGCGACGAGTTCGGCGGCTTCAAACGGCGCAGCAGCAAAAGGCCCGGCGATCAATTCTGCGCCCGGGGCGACGCGTTGCAGTGCATCGACATTCGGCGGGGTTTCGCGCGAATCGGCAACACGGACGAGCGCGCCTTGGCGATGCAGCCACTTGGCCATCGCCAGTCCGGACTCACCGAGCCCGACGACCAGAACGCGTTTGCCCTTTAGATCCATTTTCTAGCGCAACTTCAACGACGAAAGCCCGATCAGCACGAGCATGATGGTGATGATCCAGAAGCGGACGACGACCTGCGTCTCCTTCCAGCCGGTTTGTTCAAAATGGTGGTGCAGCGGCGCCATGCGCAGGATGCGCCGGCCTTCGCCGAACTTTTTCTTGGTGTATTTGAAGTAGCTGACCTGCAACATCACCGACAGCGTCTCGACGACGAACACGCCGCCCATAATCAGCAGCACGATTTCCTGGCGCAGGATCACGGCAACGGTACCCAGCGCCGCGCCGAGCGCCAGCGCGCCGACATCGCCCATGAACACTTCAGCCGGATAGGCGTTGAACCACAAAAAACCAAGCCCGGCCCCGGCGATTGCCCCGAGCAGGATGCACAGCTCGCCCGCCCCCGGCACATAGGGAATCAGCAGGTATTTGGCGTAGACCGCGTGGCCGGTCACGTAGGCGAAAACGACGAAGGCACCGGCGATCATCACCGTCGGCATGATCGCCAGCCCATCGAGGCCGTCGGTCAGGTTGACCGCGTTGCTGGTACCGACAATCACGAAATAGGTCAGCGTGATGAAACCGACGATGCCCAGTGGGTAGGCGACGGTCTTGAAGAAAGGCACGATCAGTTCCGTCTCGGCCCCCGATTTCGCTGAGAAGGCGAGAAACAGCGCGGCGCCGATACCAAGTACCGACTGCCAGAAATACTTCCACTTCGCTGCCAGCCCCTTCGGGTCACGGTAAACCACCTTCTTCCAGTCGTCGTACCAGCCGACGATGCCGTAGCCCAGCGTCACGACCAGCACTGTCCACACGTATTTGTTGGTCAGGTCGCCCCACAGCAGCGTGGTGATGCCGATGGCGATCAGGATCAGCACGCCGCCCATCGTCGGTGTGCCGGATTTGACGAGATGGGTCTGCGGGCCATCGGTACGCACCGCCTGCCCGATCTTCTTTTCCGCCAGCCAGCGGATGACGCGGGGGCCGGCGGCGAAGGAAATCAGCAGCGCGGTCATCGCCGCCAGCACCGTGCGCAACGTGATGTAATTGAAGACATTGAAAAAACGAATGTCCTGGGCGAGCCATTGGGTCAGAGCCAGTAGCATCAGTTTTTCTCCTCGGAGGCGATGGCATCGGCAACCCGCTCCATCTTCATGAAGCGGGAGCCTTTCACCAGTACCGTGGTTTTTGGCCCTAATTCCTTGTTGACCGCAACGATCAGCTTGTCGATATTGCAGAAGTGGCGGGCGCCTTCGCCGAAGTTGCGCACCGCCTGCTGGCTGGCCTCACCGATTGCAAACAGTCGGTCGATGCCCTGACTCTTGGCATAGCCACCGATTTCGTCGTGGTACTGGCCGCTGGCCTCGCCGATCTCGCCCATGTCGCCAAGCACCAGTACCTTGTGACCGACGGTCGCCGCCAGCACGTCGATACCGGCGCGCACCGAATCCGGATTGGCGTTGTAAGTGTCGTCCAGCACCACGGCACCGGCCATCCCCGGACGCTTCTGCAACCGTCCCTTGATGCCGGCAAAATTCTCAAGGCCCGCGACCACCGCCGTCAGCGGAACCCCCGCCGCCAGGCAGGCGGCCGCTGCGGCGACCGCATTGCGGGCGTTGTGGCGGCCGGGCACGGCAATGCGAATCGCAGCATTGCCTTCCGACGCGGTCAGATCCAGCCGCGTTTCCAGCCCGTGCTGATGCACGACGGCGCGCACATCCGCGGCCTGCTCGACGCCGAAGCTGCGCACCGCGTGGCTGCCCGCAATTTGCCGCCAGAGCGGCGCGTAGCGGTCGTCGGCATTGACCACGGCGACGCCATTGGTTGCCAGTCCACTGAAAATACTGCCTTTCTCGCGCGCCACTTCGTCCAGGTCACCCATACCTTCCAGGTGGGCGCGTTGGGCATTGGTAACCACAGCCACCGTCGGCGCGCCGAGCGGGGCGAGGTAGGCGATCTCGCCGGGATGGTTCATGCCCATTTCAATCACCGCCGCCCGATGACTGTCATTCAAGCCAAGCAAGGTCAGCGGCAGGCCGATGTCGTTGTTCAGGTTGCCGCGCGTCGCCAGCACTGCGTCGCCGAATTGCGCCTTGAGAATCGCAGCGATCATTTCCTTGGTCGTCGTCTTGCCGTTGGAGCCGGTCACGGCGATCACCGGCAGGCTGAAACGCGCACGCCAGGCGGCGGCCAGCTTGCCGAGCGCGATCCGCGTATCGTCGACGACCAGCGCCGATACGCCGGCCGGCACCCGTGCCGCATCGCTGACCAGCAAGGCCATGGCACCCGCAGCGACGGCCTGATCGAGAAAGTCGTGGGCATCGAAACGCTCACCGCGCAGCGCAACGAACAATTGCCCGACGCCAATCGCCCGGGTGTCGGTCGACACGCCGGAAATCGCTCGGTCGGTGCCCAGCAACTGGCCACCGGTGGCGCGCAGAATTTCCGAGAGTTGCCAATCCATCACGCCACCTCCCGCTGGCCAGCGCGGCGCAGCGCCAGCGCGCGGCGAGCCTGCTCCATATCCGAAAACGGTGTCCGCACGCCGGCACACTCCTGGTAGGCCTCGTGCCCCTTGCCGGCCAGCAGCACGACATCGGCGTCTGCCGCCGCAGCGATGGCACAACGAATGGCCTGCGCACGGTCGACTTCGGATTCCGGTAGCGATTTGGGTTGCAACTCGGCCGGCGCAAATCCGGCCAGAATGTCGGCGATGATCTGTGCCGGATTCTCGCTGCGCGGGTTGTCGCTGGTCACCAGCACGCGGTCGGCAAGCCGGCCGGCAACTTCGCCCATCTGCGGCCGCTTGCCCTTGTCGCGGTCGCCACCACAGCCGAACACCACGCACAAGCGCCCGCCGCGCGCCGCCGCAACTTCGCGCAGGGTGTGCAGCACATTTTCCAGCGCGTCCGGGGTGTGGGCGTAATCGACCGCCACCAGCGGCTCACCGCTGCCGCCCAGACGCTCCATCCGCCCGGCCGGCGCCTGTAGCGCAGAAAGTCGGGCGGCAATTTCCGCTGGCGCCAGACCGGCATCGTGCAACACGGCCGCAACCGCCAGCAGGTTGGAGATGTTGTAGCGCCCGAGCAAACCGGTTTCGACATCGGCGCGACCATTCGGCAGCACCAGCGTAAAACACTGGCCGAGCGGCGTTGCGCGCAACTGTTCGGCGCGTACCGCGCCCGTACCGCCAATCGAATATCCGAATAGCGAGCGGGCAGTGGATACGGCCAACAGCTTGCGCCCGAATTCGTCGTCAAGATTGACGATTGCCGTGCGCAACCCGGGCCAGACGAATAGCTTCTCCTTGGCCGCCGCATAAGCTTCCATGCTGCCGTGGTAATCCAGATGATCGCGCGTGAAATTCGTAAACACCGCGACATCGACCAGCGCACCGTTCATGCGCCCCTCCTCGATGCCGATCGAACTCGCTTCCAGCGCGCAGGCGCTGGCACCGGCAGTACGAAACTCGGCCAGCAGGCGCATCAAGGTCGTCGCCTCGGGGGTGGTGAAACCGGTTTCCGCCAGCGCGCCGGGCAAGCCTGCGCCCAGGGTGCCGATGACCGCGCAACGTCCGGCAAGGGCATGGGCGATGAACTGGCTGACCGTCGTCTTGCCGTTGGTGCCGGTAATGGCGATCAGCGACAGCGCTGCGCTCGGGTCGCCATACACGGCATGCGCCAGAGGGCCGGCCAGCGCCCGCAATCCGTCGACTTGCAGGTTGGTTGCGGTCAACGCCGAATTCCAGGCAAAATCGCCGCCCGGCTGCCAGACCACAGCGACTGCACCCCGCGCCAGGGCGTCGGGTATATAGCGGCGACCGTCGGCGAGGTCGCCCTGGTAGGCCAGGAAAACATCGCCTGGCCGCACCTGGCGGCTGTCGTCGGTCACCCCGCTCGGCCGGATGCCCATGGCGGCCAGGCGCTCAAGTATTTGCCGGGCGTTCACAGCCGCCCCTTTCCGGCCGGTGCTTCGGCCACCTGAAGCTGCGCATCGGGCTGAATGCCTATCGTGCGCAACGAAGCCCCCATTACCTGCGAAAACACCGGCGCCGCGACTTCGCCACCATAGTGCTTGCCGGCGCTGGGCTCATCGATCATCACAGCCACGATCAGACGCGGGTCGGACACCGGTGCAAAACCGACGAAGGCCGAAACATATTTGTTGGCGTACGCACCGCCCTCCAGCTTGTGCGCCGTTCCCGTCTTGCCGCCAACGCGGTAGCCGGGAACCCGAGCCTTGGGCGCCGTGCCTTCCGGCCCCGCCGCCATTTCGAGCATGATGCGCATTTCACGCGCCGTTTCCGACGAAAACACCGGCACGCCATGAACGCGCGGCTCGTCGGTCTTGAGCAGCGACAACGGAATCAGGTCACCGTCACGGGCAAACACGGTATAGGCGCGTGCCAACTGGATCAGGCTGACGGAAATCCCGTGCCCATAAGACATCGTTGCCTGTTCGATGGGCCGCCAGTTCTTCCAGGGCCGCAGACGCCCGGTGACTTCGCCGGGAAAGCCGAGTTGCGGCAGTTGCCCGAAGCCGACCGCATCGAACATCTGCCACATTTCCTGCGGCGGCAAGGTCAGCGCCATTTTGGTGACGCCGACGTTGGACGATTTCTGGATCACCTGCGCGACGGTCAGTGCGCCATGCGGGTGGGCGTCGGAAATCGTCGCGCTGCCGATGGTGAGGCGTCCGGGCGCGCAGTTGATCACCGTATCCGGACGGAACTTGCCTTTTTCCAACGCCAGCGCCGCCGCAAACGGTTTCAGCGTCGAGCCCGGCTCGAAGGTGTCGGTCAGCGCCCGATTCCGCAATTGCGCGCCCGAGAGGTTTCCGCGATTGTTCGGGTTATAGGTCGGCAGGTTGACCAGTGCCAGAATCTCGCCGGTGCGCGCATCGATGACGATCGCCCCCCCCGCCTTGGCCCGGTTGGCCTCGACCGCCGCCTTGAGCTGGCTGTATGCGAGGTACTGAATCTTCGAGTCGAGCGCCAGCCGGATGTCCTTGCCATCCTGCGGCGGTTTGAGCGCGCCGACATCCTCGATGATGTTGCCGCGCCGGTCGCGAATCACGCTGCGGCTGCCGACGTGCCCGAGCAGACTTTGCTGGAATGCCAGCTCCACGCCCTCCAGCCCTTTATCGTCGACGCCGGTAAAGCCGACGATATGCGCCGTCATGTCGCCGGTCGGGTAGTAACGGCGATATTCCTTTTCCTGGTGCACGCCGGGCAGCTTGAGTGCGGCGATACGCTCGGCCGTTTCCGGCGGCACCTGACGCTTGACGAAAACGAAGGTCTTTTCCGGAGCGATCTTGCCATCCAGCTCGCGCAGATTCATATCGAGCAGGGCAGCCAGTTGCTGCTTCTGCGCCGCACTCATCGTCCGCGCATCGGCGGGAATCGCCCAGATCGACTTCATCGGCGTCGATACCGCCAGCAGGTCCCCATTGCGGTCGACGATCTTGCCGCGCGAAGCCGAAACCTCGATGTCGCGACGGTAACGCGATTCGCCTTTTTCCTGCAGGAAATCGTTGTTGATGACCTGGAGATAGAAACCACGCCCGACCAACGCCGCAAAAGCGCCCATCAGCAACAGCCCGACGGTGCGCGAGCGCCAGCCCTGTAGCGCCAGCTCCAGCACCGGGCTTTCGGCGAAGCGATGACCGCGTTGCGGGCGACGACGCACGACCATCAGCGACCCGCTTTCTTTTTGGGCGCCACGGCGACGGGCTTATCGACCACTTTGCCCACTGAATCCGGCGTCACCATATGCAGACGGTCGCGTGCGATCTTTTCGATACGCGGATGCGTCGCCCAGGTGGACAACTCAAGCTGCAGTTGCCCGTATTCGATGTCCAGCTTGCGCACCCGCTCCTGCTCCCCTTCCAGATCCTGAAACAGCTTGCGCGCGCGGTGCTGAGAGGTCACCGCACCCAGCGCACAAACGACAACGATCAGGAGAAGGATCATGTTGAAGCGAACCATCACAGTTTTTCGGCAACCCGCATCACGGCGCTGCGCGCCCGGGGATTGGCCGCAATTTCAGTGGCCGAAGGCTTGATCGCCTTGCCCACCAGACGCAGCTTCGGCTTCGGCAATTGATCGGCGCGCAGCGGCAGGTTTTTCGGCAGATCGTCGGCTGTCGCGTGCCCGCGCATAAAGTTCTTGACGATGCGGTCTTCCAGCGAATGAAAGGAAATCACCACCAGGCGCCCGCCCGGCTTGAGCAGCTCAAGCGCCTGCGGCAAGGCTACTTCCAGCTGGCCGAGTTCCTGATTGATATGAATCCGTAGAGCTTGAAAGCTGCGCGTCGCCGCGTCCTGCCCTGGCTCACGGGTGCGCACGGCCGCGCGTACAAGGGCCGCGAACTGCGCTGTGGTGACAATGGGCTGTTCGAGCCGAGCAGCCACAACCTTCTTTGCAATCTGGAAAGCAAACCGTTCTTCGCCATAGTTTCTGATGACCTCCGTAATATCCCTGATTTCGGCCCGCGCCAGCCATTCGGCGGCCGTTTCGCCCTGCGTCGTATCCATGCGCATGTCGAGCGGCGCATCGTGGCGAAAACTGAACCCGCGCTCCCCCTCGTCGATTTGCGGCGACGACACGCCGATATCGAAAAGAATCCCATCCACGTCGCGTACGCCCGCGTCACTCGCCGCTGCACCGATTTCGCCGAAAGCGCGATGCACCAGCTGAAAACGGGAGTCGTTGATGGCCGCACCGGCAGCAATCGCCTGCGGGTCGCGGTCGACCGCCACCAGGCGGCCTTTTTCGCCGAGCGCCGAGAGAATGCGGCGACTATGCCCGCCGCGCCCGAAGGTGGCATCCATATAGATACCGTCAGCCTTGATCGCCAGGGAACCTACCGCCTCTTCGAGCAGCACCGTGACGTGGGTGCCACCCGTGGTCACAGCACCAGATCTCCAAATCCCGGCGGCAGATCGCCGGACAGCGCCTCCGCAGCCAGATCGTTCTGCTGCTTCCAGCCCGCCTCGCTCCAGATTTCGAAATGGCTGCCCATTCCCACCAGATAGACGGTCTTTTCCAGATTGGCGTAGTCGCGCAATTCGTTGGCAACCAGCAGACGCCCCGCCGAATCCAGCGTCTCGGTGCGGGCATTACCGACCAGCACGCGCTTGATCGAAGCCGCCCGCGTATCGAAGCTGGAGGCTTTGAGAATCTGGTCGCGAATCGGCTGCCATGCGGGCGATGGAAACAACAGCAGGCAGCGATGCGGGTGCGCAGTCAATACGAGCGAGCCTTCGGCGGCGGCGAGCAGGGTCTCGCGGTGCCTTGCCGGAATGGCAAGCCGCCCTTTTGCATCCAGACTGAGTGCAATAGCTCCCTCGAACACGCCCCACTCGCTCCCGGTTTACCCACAATTCAACACGTTTACCCACTTTAAGACATGATCTGACACCAGTCAATAGGAAATTCGTGATTTTTTCTTAAACAACAAGGACTTAGGGGCGATTTTGCGGGCACGTTTCGGGTCAATTAATCCTTATAAATCAATGATAGATTTATAACTCTTAAAGTGACTTGTCAGGACTGGTGCCAGGCGCGAGCAAACCCAGGCGACCCATGCCACCGCGGTAGATCGGAGAAAATGATTTTTGGCCTTTTCAGGCAGTCGACCGCAACAGGCCGACCCTCGGCGCCCGAATCAGCGCCGGAACGCCACCGCCCCGCAATCTGCGGCTGGCGGTGGACGCTGTTGCCCAGTGGCTGCGCCGGCAAATCGGCCCAGCATTGCCGCCATTGGCGGCCGTTGCTGCAGGGTGATTACTTCAATTGCCCGAGCTTCTGCTCGATCTTGGCCAGCGGAATGGCGCCGGGAATGCGTTCGCCGTCGGCGAAGAAGATGGTCGGCGTGCCGTTGATGTTGAGACGGCGCCCGAATTCCTGGTTCTTGAGCACCGCCGAGGTATCGCAGTCGTCCTTGCCGGCTGGTGCGCGGCCGTCAATCATCCAGTCGTTCCAGGCCTTGGCGCGATCGGCAGAACACCAGATCTGCTTGGACTTCTTCAGCGAATCTTCCGACAGGATGGGCAGCAGGAAGGTGTAGACCGTTACGTTGTCGAGCTTCTGCAAATCCTTGGCCAGGCGTTTGCAGTAGCCGCAGTTGGGATCCTCGAAAGTCGCGAGGACGCGCTTGCCATCGCCGCGCACCTGCTTGATCGCCCGATCGAACGGCAATTCCGAGAACTTGATCGCCGTCAGCTTGCGCGTGCGCTCCTCGGTAACGTTCTTCAGCGTCTTGCCGTCGATCAACTGGCCACCGGCGATGAAAGCAGTCATCTTCTCGTCGGTATAGAGAATATTGCCATCGGCGTAGACTTCATACAGGCCGAGGTAGCCCGACTTGGTCACGCTTTCCACCTTGGTGCCGAGCTTGGCTTCCATCGCCTTCTTGATGTCAGCCTCATCGGCATGCGCAGTCGCGACCCAGAGCGAGGCCAGAACGAGGGGCAATATTCTTTTAAGCATATGGTTCTCCTAAAGGGCACCCAGTGCGTAGCGCACCAGGGAATTTTTTATGAAGGGCAAGCGGTTGGTAGCACTCATACCCAGATTGCGCAGCGCGCGCAAGCCTGGCGGCGATTCCTTGAAAAGACGGCGCAGGCTATCGGTCGTCGTTTGCATCAGCGTCGTTTCTTCACGCCGGGCGCGCTGATAACGCTGCAGGAAGCGTTCGTTGCCAATATCTTGCCACGGCTTTGCGCTCGCCAGCAGCGCAGCGAGTTCGCTGGCATCCTGAAAGCCGAGATTGATGCCGTGACCGGACAGCGGATGGATACCATGTGCCGCATCGCCGACCAGCGCCAGACGCGGCGCGACAGTTTGCGGCACGCGCATCAGGCGCAAGGGGAAGGCGGCGGGCGGCGTCAGCACCTCAAGTTTCCCCAGCACGTGCTCGCCGGCTTCGGCAAGACGCTCGCAGAAGGTCTCGGCGGGCAGGCTGCAAAGTTCGTCGGCGTGCGCATCGGGGGTCGACCAGACGACCGAGATGCGATTTCCCGGCAGCGGCAGGTAGGCCAGCACGCCATCGTCGCGGAACCACTGAAAAGCGATGTTGCGGTGCGGCTTTTCAATTGCCAGATTGGCAACCACGCCTTTTTCGCCATAGGGCGTGTTGACCGCAGCCAACCCCGCCATCTGGCGCACCCAGGAATCGCGACCGTCGGCGCCAACCAGCAGGCGCGCAGAGAGCGCGGTGCCATCGTCCAGTTCGAGCAGCGCCGCATCCGGCATGAAGTCGAGTTTCTGCGGACGCGCCGGACAGAACAGCGTAAGGTTGCCCTGGCGCTTGACGTTCTCCCAGAACTCGCAGGCCATCAACGAGGATTCGAGTATCCAGCCCAGTTCAGGAACCCCCGTGTCATAGGCCGAAAAGGCGATCTCGCCGCCGGCATCGCCGCGAATTTCCATGCTCCGGATCGGCGCGATACGCTCTGCATCGAGATGCCGCCAGGCACCGATTCGCTCGAGAAAGGCGGCATTGGCCGGGCTGATCGCGTAGACGCGGGCATCCCAGCCTTCCGGCCGCGTTGGCGGTCTGGATTCGACGAGCGCTATGCGCAACGAGGTGTCGCGCAGGGCGACCGCCAGGCTGGCGCCTGCGAGCCCGCCCCCAACGATAACCAGGTCAAATTGCTGCATGGCGGCGATGTGCCGTTTCTCTCAGGCCCGATGAGGGCTCAGGCCGGGTTGCCGGACGGTTTGTTGGGCCGTGGCCGGCGATTGTTGTTATTGCTGCGCGGCCGATGCTTCTTGGGCGCCCCGGACGGCTTGTTGTGCCCGCCACCGGTGTTGCCCGCGCCGCCACCGGCCTGATCGGCAGGCGACGCGCGATTGCCGGGCGCGAGCTGGATTTCCAGCTCGATGATTTCATCCCACTGCTCGTCAGTACGATCCCGCTCGGGAACGGAGAGCAACTCGCGCAAACGCCGACGATTGTCGTTAGGCGGAGGCGCGACGGGCGGAGTGACAGGGGGGTTTTCTGGATTCTGATCGTTCATTGGCGACTAAAAAGCGGAGCCCGTTTGCCGCGAGCCCCGCATTGGATGATGCCATTACTTCTTCTTGGCGGACTTCTTGGCGGCAACGGATGCCTTGAAAGCGGTACCGGCTGTGAACTTCGGCACTGTGGTTGCCGGGATCTTCAGGGTAGCGCCGGTCTTTGGATTCTTGCCTGTACGCGCAGCGCGCTTGGCAGACTTGAAGGTACCGAAACCTACCAACGTAACCGACTCGCCCTTGGTCACAGTCGCGACGACTGCACCGATGATGGCCGACAATGCCTTGTCGGCAGCGGCTTTGGTAATACCAGCTTCTTTTGCAGCAACTTCGACCAGCTCGGATTTATTCATCTAAGTGCCTCCTGTTAACTACTTGTGTTTAAGAAAACTGGCCGTTGGCACGGCAGCACACCAAAAGTAGCACATTTTCCGGATAAGTGCTGATGCCAAGCGGGATGTTTGAGGCTTTCACCTTGATTTTGTGCCTTTCACGCAAGAGAACCGCAGGCATCTACGCCCAAACGGGAATGCCAGTCGCAACCAGGCCCATCCTGACGGCGCAGTCCGGCGCGATAGCCGCCCCCTATCGAAGATATTTCCCGATTCAATTGGCTCAATGCCGGGAGGCGAACTATTATTCACCTGTTGTCTTCAACCTCAATCAAGGAGAACACCCATGTCGCTCATCAATACCCAGGTTCAACCGTTCAAGGCCCAGGCTTTCCACAATGGCAAGTTCGTTGAAGTTTCCGACGAAAGCCTCAAGGGCAAGTGGTCCGTCCTGATCTTCATGCCGGCTGCTTTCACCTTCAACTGCCCGACCGAAATCGAAGATGCCGCCGACCACTACGCCGAATTCCAGAAGGCTGGTGCCGAGGTTTACATCGTCACGACCGACACGCACTTCTCCCACAAGGTCTGGCACGAAACCTCCCCGGCCGTCGGCAAGGCCCAGTTCCCGCTGGTCGGCGACCCGACGCATGCACTGACCAACGCCTTCGGCGTGCACATTCCGGAAGCCGGTCTGGCCCTGCGCGGCACCTTCGTCATCAATCCGGATGGCGTCATCAAGACGATGGAAGTGCACGACAACGCCATCGCCCGTGACGTGACGGAAACCCTGCGCAAGCTGAAGGCTGCCCAGTACGTTGCTTCGCACCCGAGCGAAGTCTGCCCGGCCAAGTGGAAGGAAGGCGAAAAGACCCTGGCTCCGTCCATCGACCTGGTCGGCAAGATCTAAGCCTTTCGCGAATACCGCCAATCCGCTCCTCCGGGAGCGGTGCGGATTTCATCGCAAAGGGGCCTCGAGCCCCTTTTCAATGAAATTCTCATAACAAGGGAGAACAGCATGCTTGACGCAAACATCAAGACCCAACTCAAGGCTTACCTCGAAAAGCTGCAAACGCCGATCGAACTCGTCGCCTCGCTCGATGACAGCGCAGCGGCACAGGAAATGCGCGGCCTGCTGGTCGATATTGCCGAGTTGTCCGACAAGGTCAGCCTGCGCGAAGACGGCACTTCCGACTTGCGCCCCTCATTCGCCATCGGTCGCCCGGGCGAAGCCGCGCGCATCAGCTTCGCCGGCCTGCCGATGGGGCACGAGTTCACCTCGCTGATCCTCGCCCTGCTGCAAACGGGCGGGCACCCGCCCAAGGTGGACGCCGAAGTGATCGAGCAGATCAAGGCCCTGCCCGGCAACCTCGAGTTCCAGACATTCATCTCGCTCTCCTGCCACAACTGCCCGGATGTCGTGCAGGCGCTCAACCTGATGGCCGTGCTCAACCCCGGCATCCGCCACACGATGATCGACGGCGCGCTGTTCCAGGGGCTGGTCGAGGAACGCCAGATCATGGCCGTCCCCACCATGTACCTGAACGGCGTCGAATTCGGCGCCGGGCGTATCACGGTCGAAGAAATCATCGCCAAGCTCGACACCGGCGCGGCGGCCCGCGATGCGGCCAAACTCGGTGCCAAGGAAGCCTTTGACGTGCTCGTCGTCGGCGGCGGCCCGGCGGGCGCGGCGGCAGCCATTTACGCGGCGCGCAAGGGCATCCGCACGGGGCTGCTGGCCGAGCGTTTCGGCGGTCAGGTGATGGATACGCTGGCCATCGAGAACTTCATTTCGGTCAAGGAAACCGACGGCCCGAAGCTGGTCGCCGGCCTGGAGGAACACGTCAAGGATTACGACGTCGATGTGATGAACCTGCAACGCGCCACGCAACTCAAGGCGGGCGATCTCGTCGAGGTGACGCTGGAAAACGGCGCTGTGCTCAAGAGCAAGTCGGTGATTCTTGCGACCGGCGCCCGCTGGCGCGAGATGAACGTGCCGGGCGAGCAGGAATATCGCAGCAAGGGCGTGGCCTACTGCCCGCACTGTGACGGCCCGCTGTTCAAGGGCAAGCGCGTGGCGGTGATCGGCGGCGGCAATTCCGGCGTTGAAGCGGCCATCGATCTGGCCGGCATCGTCGGCCACGTCACGCTGCTCGAATTCGACAGCAAGCTGCGCGCCGATGCGGTGCTGCAACGCAAGCTGGCCAGCCTGCCCAACGTCGAAGTACACACGATGGCGCTGACCACCGAAGTCACCGGCGACGGCAACAAGGTCAACGGCCTGCGCTACAAGGATCGCAATACCGACGAGATCAAGCATGTCGAACTCGAAGGCATCTTCGTCCAGATCGGCCTGCTACCGAACACCGACTGGCTGAAGGGTACGGTCAACCTGTCAAAACACGGCGAAATCGAGATTGATGCCAAGGGCCAGACCTCACTGCCGGGTGTTTTCGCGGCCGGCGACTGCACCACCGTGCCCTACAAGCAGATCATCATCGCGATGGGTGCCGGCGCGACCGCCTCGCTCAGCGCCTTCGATCACCTGATCCGCAGCTCGGCGCCGGCCTGACGCCGCACCACCCAGCCAAACGGCCGCTCGCGCATCTGCGCAGCGGCCGTTTTTTTGCGTCCGGACCGTGCGTGTTTACTGCCCGCCCAGTCGCTTGCCGAACGACACCGCATAAGCCGGCGAGCGGAATTGCAGCACCGGATCGTTGGTCGCGGCGATGCCGTCGGCCATCACCAGCGGATCGAAGTTGATCGCCTCGCACTCGGCGCCCTTCTGCGGCATGGCCTTGGCAATGGTCAGCGTGCCGGCCTTGATTTCCTTGCGTTCGGCCGGCCATGCCAGGGTCGGGTTGTCCTGTGGGTCACCCGCCTGGCCAATGGTGACCAGCATGTCCCAGCGCACCGGGCCGTGCTGGCTGCGGTCGACCAGCGATTGTTCAAGGAAGTTGGCGCCGGCAGTTTTCAACTCGTCGTCGGACAGGCGCTTTTCGCCGTCCTGCGGCACGAAGCGCCAGCGCACCAATGTTTCGTGTTTCTTCTTGCCGAGGAACTTGAAGGTGTGGATGCCCCAATAGGCGCTGTTGGCGTAGCTGGTCGGCGGATTGTTGGCGGCCAGATATTGCCCCTGTGCAGCGGCGTCCGGGTGGCTGGCGCGGAATGCCTTCATTTTTTCCGGGTCCGGCTTGCCGGTGGCCGGATCGGGCCGCAGCGCCTGCATCAGATCAAGGAAGGTTTGCGGGCTGGCGGCGCCGAAAATCGGCGTGTTGAGCATCGCCATCTGGTGCAACTGACCGCCCGGCAGCTTGAACTGCAAGGCCATGCCGCGCACGCTCTTCGCGGTATCCGGCGCCTTCGGGTTGCCGCCGCCGAGCGAGAAACGGGCGATCACGGGCACCGGCTTGCCGGAAAACAGCGCCGAACGCGAATAGGCCGTCGCCTCCTTGCTGCCGACGAATTCGCCGACCGCACAAACGCCCTTGATATGGTTGCGCCGCTCGCCCGGCGTCACGCCGAAAGCGCCTTCGATGGCGGCGACCACGGTAGGGGCATCGGGCGGATTCTCAGCGGCACCGGCAATCGGTGCGGCAAACCCCAGAACGCCGATCAGTGCATATTGCGGCAGGCTTTTCATCTGCATTTGTCTTCCTTTTCTCTGCTTGGGTTGTTATTTGCGCTCGAGCTGGTCATACACGGCCGTCGCCACGCGGGCCAGTTCGCTCTTGTCGATGCCGGCCGATAGCGCGTAACCGAATTGGCCGTCGATCCAGTAGAAAACATTGACCGGGCCTTCCTTGGCGAAGCGGAAGCCGGTATCGCGGTTGCTCGCGTTTTCGGTCGTCACGTACAGCGTCAGACGCTGGCCGCTGGCGTCGTGGTACATGAACTGCGCGACCGGCCCGCTGTTGCCGGGCAGCAGACGACCACCGATCAACTCGTAGCCGATTGCCGCCAGCTTGGGCGGGCGCACCGGGGTGCCGAGGCGCTTGGAGAGCCAGGCAACCAGTTGATCTTCCTGCGCGGCGCTGACTTCGACCGGACGCCGCACATCGGGACTGAAGACGACGTGCGCCACCGCCGCCTGACGCGGCAATGGGATCACCTGGGCCTGCTGCCTGTCCGCAGACTGATACTGCGCGTGCCCGAGCCAACCCGCCGCCCCGCTGACCACGGCAACAAGCAAGCCGGCGGCAATACGCTGCAAGGACCAGCGTTCGAAAATCGGCCTTTTTTTGGGGTCGACCGCAACAGGCTGCGTTGCCAGTGCCTGAAGGCGCTCCGGCAGCGGCTCGTCAAGCACCGGCTTAAACAAGGCCTTGAGCGCCTGCCTCTGCGCCTGATAGGCGTGCAGCCGCTCGGCTTCGCCCGGGTGGGCGGCCAGATATTCCTCGACTTCGCCGGCCCGCGTTTCGGGCAAGGCACCATCGACCCAGGCTTGCAGATCGTCTTCGGTGATCGGCCGTTTGCTCATCGCACAACCCTCAGATTGGCGCCGGACGGGCGTTCGCCCATCAGCAACCGCAGTCTTTCCCGTCCGCGCGCCAGACGCGACATGACGGTGCCGACGGGAATCCCCAACGCGCTCGAAATCTCGGCATAACTCAGCTCCTCCAGCGCCACCAGCAGCAACACTTCGCGCTGTTCATCCGGCAACTGGCGCAACGCGGATTCCAGATCGCGCACTTCCAGCCGGTCGTTCTGCGTCGCCCGTGTCGGCACCTCGAAATTGCCCTCGTCGATGGAATGGGTTGTCAGGTTCGGCCGGCGCAACTGGTCGACGCGCAGGTTATGCATGATGCTGAACAGCCAGGCGCGCAGATCGCTACCGGCCCGCCACAGCGCAAAGCGCGCCCAGGCCCGTTCGAGCGTGTCTTGTACCAAGTCATCGGCCGCCGCGCGATTGCCGAGCATCGCCCGCGCATAGCGGCGCAGGCGGGGAATCTCGGCGAGAAGCGCGGCGTTATCCACGTCGCAGATTAGGGCTTGGCGACCTGCCAGACCTTGTTGAAACCATCACCCGTCATGTCGCCCGGCTTCTGGTCCTTGGCCCAGAAATACAGCGGCTTGCCCTTGAAGGCCCACTGTTTCTTACCGTCGTCGCGGGTCACGATGCTGTAGTCGCCGCTCGCCATCTGGCCCTCGGCCACGTAGAACGGCGGCCAGTTGGTGGCGCACGGGCCGTTGCACACGCTCTTGCCACTACCGGCGGCGTCCTTGTCGAAGGTGTAGAGCGTCATGCCGTTGGGGCCGGTGAGCACCCCGGCGGAAACCATGGCCGGCCCGGCCGGCTTGGTTTCATAGGAAGAACAGGCCGCCAGCGAGGCGGAAACGAACAGGGCAAAAACAAGGCTTTGCGCGAATTTCGGTGCGTTCATGATTTTCTCCGTTGGTGTTGTTAGGTGCTACACCTGCATATACGGAAATCAGACTCGCATTATTCCGGCCCGTGCGAAATATTTTCGTCAGCCCGCCCGAGCCGCCACAGCGAAGTCACCTCGGCCGCCCGCGCCGCATGCAGCGTGTCGCTCGCATCGCGGCTCTTCGGGTGCTTGGGCCGCGTATCGATGCGCCCGAGCACCTTGAGGCCGCCCGCCGCGACCCAGCCGAGCAGCTCTTCGCGCGAACGCAGGCCAAGGTGTTCGGCAATGTCGGAAATAATCAGCCAGCCCTCGCCGCCTGGCGCCAGATGCGCCGCCAGCCCGCCGAGAAAGCCGCGCAACATCCGCGAATCCGGGTCATACACCGCATACTCCACCGGCGAACTCGGCTGCGCCGGCACCCACGGCGGATTGCACACCACCAGCGGCGCCCGGCCTTCCGGGAAGAGATCGGCCTCGATCACCTCGACAGTTGCGGTCAACCCCAAATTTCGGGCATTTTCCGTGGCGCACTGCAAGGCCCGTGGGTCTTGATCGGTCGCCACCACGCGAGGGATGCCGCGCCGCGCCAGCACCGCCGCCAGAATGCCGGAGCCGGTGCCAATGTCGAACGCCAGATCGCAACCCGCCGGCAACGGCGCCTTGGCCACCAGATCGACATACTCGCCACGCACCGGCGAAAAAACGCCGAAATGCGGGTAAATCCGCCCCTCAACCGCCGGCACCGGGATGCCCTTCTTGCGCCACTCATGCGCGCTGACCAGCGCCAGCAAGCCGCGCAGCGAAATGACCGAATCCTCGCCCCCCGCCCCCAATGCCTCCCGGCAAGCCGCCGCCACCTCCTGCCCGCGCCGCAACGGCACCCGGTAATCCGCCGTCAGCGGCACCAGCAAACGCCCAAGAATCGCCGCCCGCCGCCCCTGCGCCTCGCGATGCCGGTGAAACGCCTCGGCCGGCGTCGCCGGCTTGGCGCGCGAACCCTCACGCGGCGCACGATCCACCCGCCGCGCCAGCGCCTGCAACAAGTTGCGTGCATTCTGGTAATCGCCCCGCCAAAGAATCGCCGTCCCCTGCGCAGCCAGCCGAAAAGCCGCATCGGCCTTCAAGGTATCGTCGCCAACCACAACCGTCTCCGGCGCCGCCACCCCCGCCTCTGAACGCCAGCGGGCAACATGCTCAACGCCGGCTTCCTGCCAGCAGATAGTGGGGTATGGGGTAGTGGTCATGCGGCATTGTAGGGGAGAAGGGGGTTCTGCGACGAGTCGAAGGATTCCGCTCTAGCAGGCCAAAACCTGCAATGAGAGGGGTGCTACTGAAATCGGCCGGAAGGGGAAGTCCGGACCTGAACTGTAAAGCTGCCGGTGCGTGACTACGTTATGCTTCAGCACTGACCGCGTGAGTTCAGTTCAGGACGAGACATGAAGTTCAAGGCTATCGATAAAAACAGTATGGACGAGGTGACAAGCCTTTTCACCTTCGTATTTTCCACATCAGAAGGTGAACAGGAAGGGAGGCTGATTGGCAAGCTTGCTTCCGAACTTGCTTCGCGTATCGACAACCAGGAAATAATCTGCGTTGGCGCCTACGAGGACAGTAAATTGATTGGAGCGATCTTCCTTACCCGGCTCCGTTTTGATGAGCCTATCGGGGTTTACATGCTTGCTCCAGTGGCAGTCAGCACAGCGCATCAAGGAAAGGGGGTTGGGCAAGCACTGATCGGATTTGGACTTGATGCGCTAAAAAATCGCTCCGTAAAGGTGGCTATCACCTATGGCGATCCAGCCTACTACGCCAAGGTTGGATTTCAGGCCTTATCGGAAGATGTCATCCGGTCTCCACTACCGCTTTCAATGCCTGAAGGCTGGCTTGGACAGTCATTGTCGGAAGCGCCAATTCCTAACCTGAAGAGCTGCCCGGTATGCGTTCAGGAATTTGACAATCCTGATTACTGGTAATTCCATAGGCATCGATGCAGCCTCATGGCGCACCGACTGTCTGAGGCGCGCGGCCCCGAATTCCGCAGCCCCGCCGACACCAAGTGGCGCAGGGAACCGGCTCAGTCGGCAGCGACCCAGGTGCGCCTTCTTCATTGGCTGCTTTCTTCTTGGCGACGCAAGAAGAAAGTACGCCCGCGCGGCAGGTGCGGAACCTGCCCCGAAACAACCTCAACAGCCAATCGGAGTGGATAGAACAGCAAAAGCCTTCCCTCCCGCGCCCCCTTGTCGAGGGGAGGAGCAAAGGCGCCGGCCTGTTGCGGTCGACCCCGAAAAATGGCCAAAAATCAAATGGAAAGCCGGCCGATAAGCCGGGTTCTGTTCCCCCCTTGCGGGGTTCGGCAATCATTCCTCTAGGCCTGCCGTCACCGACAGGCTCAAGCAACCTACCCGGAAGCAGCGCGGGCCACGCCCATGCTTCCCTATTTGGTCTTGCTCCGGATGGGGTTTAGCGTGCCGTCGAACGTTGCCGCCGACGCGGTGAGCTCTTACCTCGCCGTTTCACCCTTACCGACCGGGGTCACCCCCGGCAGGCGGTCTACTCTCTGTTCCACTTTCCGTTGCCTTGGGTCTTGCGACCGTATAGCACCCAGCCGTTAACTGGCATCCTGCCCTATGGAGCCCGGACTTTCCTCCCGATACCGCAGTTGCCTGCAAGTATCCAGCGATTGCCTGGCCGACTTTCCGGGGTCGATTATACGCATGCCGGGGGGCTGCGCCGGCCTTGCGGATGATTGTCGCCTTGCCTGCGGCCGGCCGGGGGCGTAAGATTCGCCTTCTGCACCGCACAAATTTTGTGCAAATTCATCGTTTTGCCTCGCGTAAATGCGAGTCTTCCGTGCCGCGTTCGCCCCCGAACCGAAGGCATGCTGATTCCAACATTTCCCGCCGCATTGCGCCGTTCGACTGGTCGCCTGACCGCGCCCATCCGTTTTGCCTGTTCACCAGGCGCCGTCACTTTAGGGACTCCATGGTTCGCATTCAATTTGCGATCGATCTTCATTACCAACTTAACTTCCCGGGCGCGGATTTCGTTTTCAACATCCACGCCGCGAAGACTGCCTGCCAGACCGTTGTCGACGAACGTCTGCAGATCAGCCAGCAGGTCGCGAGCCAAATCGAGACCGATCCGGCGACTTGTGCCCGCTACCTGCGCCTGACGGCCGGGGCCGGTCCGCTGCATATCAGCTACCAGGCGATTCTCGATATCGACCACCACGTCGGCGCGCCCGACAGCATCGGCGAAACGCCGGTGGCCCAGTTGCCGCTGTCGGCACTGACCTATATCTACCCAAGCCGATATTGCCAGTCGGATCGCCTGGGTTTGCTGGCGATGAACGAATTCGGCAATCTGCCCAAGGGTTACCGCCGCGTCGAAGCGATCCAGAACTGGGTGCGTCGGCAGGTCACTTTCAGGAGTGCGACCAGCAGCTCGGCGACTTCTGCACTCGATACGCTGATCGATCGCGTTGGCGTCTGCCGCGACTTCGCCCACCTGATGATTGCCATCTGCCGCGCCCTGAGCATTCCGGCGCGCTTCACTACCGGTATCGACTACGGCGCCGACCCGGCGCTCGGGCCGACCGACTTTCACGCTTACGTCGAGGTTTTTCTCGACCACCGCTGGTATCTGTTCGACCCTTCCGGCACCGCGATCCCGATGGGCTTCGTGCGCCTCGGCACCGGCCGCGATGCCGCCGATGTCTCGTACGCCACCATTTTCGGGTGCGCCAGTTCGCCGCCACCGCTGATCTCGGTGCGCGCCCTGACCGAGCCAGGCCGCCTGTGGGAACTGCCGCGCCACCGGCCGGAAGCCTTGTCGACGGCTGCTGCGGTCGACGTCAAATAAAGCCCGATTTTCAAATTTACTGGAGAAATTTCCTTTGGCCAAAGAAGAACTACTTGAAATGCAAGGCGTCGTGAATGACGTCCTCCCCGACACCCGCTTTCGCGTCACGCTGGAAAACGGCCACGAACTGGTTGCCTACACCTCGGGCAAGATGAAGAAGAACCATATCCGCATCCTGGTCGGCGACAAGGTCACGCTCGAACTTTCGCCCTACGATCTGAGCAAGGGCCGCATCACCTTCCGCCATCTCGAAACACGCAGCGGCGGCACCCCGCCCCCGCAACGCCGCCGCTACTGAGCGCCAGCCACCGCCCGCAGCGCGTTTTTCCCCCGCAAACGCCGGGAAATTCGCCGCTTTCGCGAGGTAGGGAATTGATGGCGAATTGGCTGCAAAAATGCAGCCTTATCGACTATGATGAAGCCATTGCTTCCGGAACGCGCCCGAACACCATGCGTCGTCATTCCCTTCTGCTCGGCACCCTGCTCGCCTTGGCCTACCAGCCCGTCGCGCAAGCACAGGCCTTGCCGGCGCAACTGCTGCTCAACGCCGCCAGCTGGGCCTTCCAGAAGATGATGGAAGAAGCGGGCAAACCGGTCGACCCTTATGCGGTTGGCAGCAGTTTCGACGGGCGCATCGACTATGCCCAGCCCTACGGCAGCGCCGGGGTATCGGGTGCTCAGTTCATGCCGGTGAATCCCAGCTACGTGCCAAGCACCTCGAACGTCGGCTCCTTCGACGCTGGAAACGCTTACCAGACCAGTCGTTAATCTGTATCAGGCGTCACCGAGCGGCATGGCCGTGCGGTCGACCACCTTGCGCAGCACAAAACTGGTATGCACGCCGGTCACGCCGGGAATGCGCGTGATCTTGTTCAGCAGCAGATCCTGATAGCCATCCATGTCGCGCACGACAACTTTGAGCTGGTAATCCGACTGCTGGCCGGTAATCAGCAGGCACTCCAGCACTTCCGGGATGTCGGCGATGGCCGCTTCGAGATTGGCGAAGCGTTCCGGCGTATGTTGATCCATCGAAATCCCGATCAGCGCCATCAGCGACAGCCCAAGCTTTTTCGCATCGAGCAGCGCGCGATAGCCGACGATCAGGCCGGACTCTTCCAGCGTGCGCACCCGGCGCAGGCACGGCGAGGGCGACAGGCCGATGCGCTCGGCCAGATCCTGATTACTGATGCGCCCTTCCTGCTGCAAGACGGCAAGAATCTGGCGGTCGTAGCGGTCAAGTTCCATAAATTGCTCGATTCGACAATATATTAAAATAATCTGCCAAACATGGTAACAATCGGCCCATAAAACGCAAGCACCTGCCGGCGCCTTTTCCTTAAAATTTCGTCCATCGAATCTTGTTTCAAGGAAGCCCACCATGATCTCCATGCCCGCCGCCAAGTACCCCGGTTTTGCCCCGGTAAACCTCGTCGACCGCAACTGGCCCAATCGCGTCATCGACAAGGCGCCGATCTGGATGAGCACCGACCTGCGCGACGGCAACCAGGCGCTTTTCGAGCCGATGAACGGCGAGAAGAAGATGCGCATGTTCAAGGCGCTGTGCGAAATCGGCTTCAAGGAAATCGAAGTCGCTTTCCCGTCTGCCTCGCAGACCGAGTTCGATTTCGTGCGCGGCCTCATCGAAGGCGGCCACATTCCCGCCGACGTGAGCATCGAGGTGCTCACCCAGGCGCGCGAGCACCTTATCCGCCGTACCTTCGAGTCGCTCAAGGGCGCGAAAAAAGCCATCGTGCACGTCTATAACGCCACCAGCCCGAGCTTCCGCGAAACCGTCTTCCACATGAGCAAGGCCGAGGTCGTGGCGATGGCGACCGATGCCGTGCGCCTCATCCGCAGCCTCGCCGACGAGATGCCGGAAACCGAGATCACCCTCGAATACAGCCCGGAACTCTTCACCGCCACCGAGCTCGATTTCGCCAAGGAAGTCTGCGACGCCGTCACCGAAACCTGGGGCGCGACGCCGCAGCGCAAGGTCATCCTCAACCTCCCGACCACGGTCGAGATCGCCACGCCCAACATCTACGCCGACCAGATCGAGTGGATGCACAAGCACCTCGCCCGCCGCGACAGCGTGATCATCAGCCTCCATCCGCACAACGACCGGGGCACCGCCGTCGCCGCTGCCGAAATGGGCCTCATGGCCGGTGCCGACCGCGTCGAGGGCTGTCTTTTCGGCAATGGCGAGCGCACCGGCAACGTCGACCTCGTCACCGTCGCCCTCAACATGTATACGCAGGGCGTCCATCCCGGCCTCGATTTCTCGGACATCAATGCCGTCGCCCGCACTTTCGAACACTGCACCCAGCTCCCGATCCATCCACGCCACCCATACGTCGGGGATCTCGTTTTCACGGCCTTCTCCGGCTCCCACCAGGACGCCATCAAGAAGGGGTTCTCTGCCCAAAAGGCAGACGAGCACTGGTCAGTGCCCTATCTCCCGATCGACCCGGCCGACGTCGGCCGCAGCTACGACTCGGTGATCCGCGTCAACAGCCAGTCGGGCAAGGGCGGCATCGCCTACCTGATGGAAAGCGAGCACGGGGTCGCCATGCCGCGCCGCCTCCAGGTCGAGTTTTCCGGCGTCGTCCAGCGGCATGCGGAAACGTGCGGCGGCGAAGTGAGCGCCAACGACATCTGGGCCTTGTTTGCCGACACCTATCTCGACACGGCCGAGCCCTTGCGTTACCGCGAGCATCATCTCTACGAACACGGCAACGCCCAGGGCATCCGCCTCAGCGTCGAGATCGACGGCACGCCGCATCTGCTCGCCGGCGAAGGCAACGGCCCGATCAATGCCGCCGTGCATGCCTTGCAGAGCGCCGGCATCGCCGTCCAGGTACGCAGCTACGAAGAACGCTCGATGGTGCCGATGGGCGACGACGGCAACGCCCGCGCCTGCGCCTTTATGGAAATCGCCGGCGGCAATGGCGGCGGCGATTTCTACGGTGTCGGCATCGACGCCAATATCGTCACCGCCTCGCTCAAGGCGCTAATCAGCGGCATCAATCGCGCCGCCGTCCGCCGCCAGGCGCTGCCGGTCGACCGGGCCGCCTGAGAACGCCGCCCCCCAAAGCCCGCCAGCCCGGCGGGCTTTTTTTGCCGCTAGCCGGCACTCCCAAGCAAAGGCATAATCCGGCCGAGCGATAACACTGGATGCCGCGCCGCCACCAGCGGGTTCTGCGATAAAGCCCACCAGACCAAGCGAGGGGAGACACGCTTTGTATACCTTCAATGCCACCGAACACGCCCTGCTCGGACTGGATTTTCAGTACGGCAAGCAGATTCTGGCTGCGCTGCTGCCCATGGCGATGACCGTTTTTTTCCACGGCCTGGGCATCAGCACCGTGCACCACTTCTTCAAACGCTTCGGGCGCCCGGTGATGAAGGGTCCGCATCGCACGGCACGCACCGCCGTGATCATCGGCGTCGTCGCCATTCTTCTGGTTTCCCATTTCTTCGGCGTCGTGGTCTGGGCGGCGTTCTACTATTTGAGCGGCCTGATCAATGACATGTCGCACGCCATGTCCTATTCGATCAATTCATACACCACGCTGGGCTCCAGCGGAATCACGCTGGGCAAGGGCTGGCTCGGCTTCGGCAATTTCGAATCGATGACCGCCATGCTGATGTTCGGCTGGTCGACCGCCGTTCTTGCAGACATCATCAACAAGCTCCACAATATAGAAGATTAGCCAGCGCCTGTGGCGGTCATTGAGGCATCCGTCACAACCCCGGGGGCTGTCGGGCATCCTTGGGGAATCGACGCTTCACCAATCGGGAGGTAACAATAATGTCCAAAACCAGGCCAACGCTAGGGGATAACGGTTTCGTGCTGCCGCTCCTGCCGCCGGAGCGCGACCCCAGGTTATGGACCCGGCTTGTCCGGGTCATGTTCTTCACCCCGGGCTTCATGGCCCTGTTGCTGATCAAGGCCGGCGAACCCGCCGCTTTCGGGGTCACCATCGAACTGCTCCTGCTATCCTCCGCCAGCGCGGTGGTCGCCGGGCTGTTCATCGGCTCGCAATCGTCCGGAGCCGGCGCCGACACTGCCTCCGAAGTCAGCCTCTGGTCGGGCGGTCTGATCCTCGAGTTCATGTCGGTGGTTCCCTTCCTCTGCGCCTTGCCGCCCTTGTTCCACCAGTTGGCCAACAGCAATCTGCTGCACACCCGGGCGCCCGGCGCGGTCGACCTCAGCCTCGGGGTGTCCGAGATCATTCCGGCGTTCGCCATCCTGCCCTTCATGCTCTACCAGCTCTCGGGATTCGGAACGCTGCATTACATCGTCTCGAAAACCACCAACTGGTTGCTGAACATCGTCATCCTCGCCGCCATCGTCGTTGCCTACATCGCCAACCGCACGGCCAATTATTCGCTTGAGGAAGCGGCCACCGGCTTCCTGGTCGTGCTGATGACCGCGACGGTGTTCTATGGCGTACTGAAACTCAAGCGCCTGCAAGCGGTATTTGAGGCACACGCACCGGCCAAGCTGCCCAAGGAAGGCAAGGATGCCAAGGCATAGTCGCCAGCATTCCAATAAAACAAGACCAACAAGGGAGGTGGCATGTCCTCGCGTTCGCTGATCGTGATGCCCGACGATACGGGCAAACCGCTGGTAGATGCAATTGACGGCGCCCGCCAGTCGATTCGCATCAAGATATTCCTGTTTTCCGACCCTTCCCTGCTGGCAGCGGTGATCGCCGCCCATCGGCGCGGCGTGGCGGTGCGGGTCATGCTCAACCCGGCCCGACGCGGTGGCGAGCCGGAAAACGAGGCTACACGCAAGGCACTCGAAGAGGCCGGTGTCGCAGTGCTCGACACCAATCCGGCGATCGACCTGACACACGAGAAGTCGATGGTTGTCGACGACACCACCGCCTTCATCCAGTCGCTGAACTGGGAAACCAAGAACCTGACCGCAACCCGCGACTACGCGGTGGTCACCTCGCACCGACACGAGGTCGATGAAGTCGCTGCCTGCTTCGATGCCGACTGGGCACGTCAGGACTTCAACCCGGGCGAGGCCTCGCACCTGATCTGGTGCAACATCAACGGGCGTAACCGCGTTGCACATTTCATCGATCAGGCCAGTTCATCGTTGTTCCTGCAGAACGAACGCTACCAGGACGAAGTCATCATCGAACGCCTGGTGCGAGCGGCCGCGCGCGGCGTCAAGATTCATATCCTGGCGCGGCCGGCGCATACGCTCAAGAAGGGCAAGCTGGTCGAGGGCGTCGAAGGCTTGCGCATCCTCCACGATCTCGGCGCCAAGGTGCACAAGCTCAAGGGGCTCAAGCTCCACGGCAAGATGATGCTGGCCGATGGTGCGCGCGCCCTGGTCGGCTCGATCAACCTGGCCCCCGGCAGCTTCGATACCCGTCGCGAACTGGCGATCGTGGTGCATGACGAGCCGGTAGTGAAGCGCCTTGAACAATTCGTCCATCTCGACTGGTCGAATTCTCATGCCCTCGATCTGTCCGACGAAGGGCTGCTCGCCGATCTGGCGCAGGAAGAAGAGGAAGCCGCCCAGGAACTTGCCCTGGACAATCATCACCAGCACCACAAGAATCACGATCACTGAACCCTGGTCACGACCCACCATCGACAACACACTGGAGATTGCACCATGAAATCATTGACCTGTATTGCCGCACTCATTGCCACAACGCTTCTGGCCGGCTGTGCCACGCCTCCGGCGCAGGTGCTCGCGGGGATGGAACCGCAAGCCATCGATACCGCCCTGCAGCGCGGCCGTTTCGACCTGCAGTGTCCAAGTGCCGAACCGACAGTCCTGTCGCGGCAACTCCGCGAACCGGCAGTTCAAACCATTCGCTTTGCGGGTATTCCGCACGGGATATTCACCATCGGCGTCAGCGGCTGCGGCAAACAGATGACCTTCCAGGTCGCCTGCCCGGAAGGCGGCTACGGCTGCTTCTCGATCGACGGCCTCGACAATTTCCGATAGCCGGCCAGTCAGGCAGCGCAACTGTCTTGAGCTATCATGGAACAAGCCATCGGGCAGCGCATTGCTGACCCGAAGAATCGACAAAACAGCTTTTTCCCAGGAGAACACCATGTTCCAGAAATTCACTGCCTATCTTTCGGTAGTCGTGCTCGCACTGACGCTCACCGCCTGTGCCACGCCCAGCAATACCCCGGGCGAAGTTGAAATCCGCTCGGGTGTCATCGAGCAGATCACGCCGGTCGAACTGAGCAGTTCCCGGCCGCCCGGCGTCGGCGCGGTGGTTGGCGGTCTCGCCGGCCTTGGCATCGGCAGCCTGATCGGCGGCGGCACCGGCCGCGATGTCGCCATGGTGCTTGGCACAGTCGGCGGCGCCATCGCCGGCAACCAGGTACAGAAACGTTACGAGCGTCCGGAAGCCGGGCAGCAGATCATTGTGCGCGTCAATTCGGGCGTGCTGATCTCGGTCACCCAGCCGGCCAACCCGAACCTCTTCCAGGGCCAGAAGGTCTTTGTCGAAGGTAGCGGAGAAGACGCGCGCGTCATCGCCCGCTGATTTCACCGGGAGACCGGGAAAGGGTTCGAAAATCGGCCCTTTTTCCCGGTCGACCGCAACCAACCCATGACGGGAACACGAACCATGAATTTGCAAAGGGCATTGCTGACGCTTGCACTATCTTTCTCCATCGCCGCCTGTGCACCCGATGCCTGGCGCCCCGATTCGCCTTATGACGCTTTTCTGAACCAGGTTCAGAACAAGTGCTGGAACCTCGATCTCGGCGGGCACGAAATCAACGGCCTGTTGAGCGGTGAAAACGACGCCACGTCCGCCTCGACCTATTTCCTCGACCTGACCTCGCGCTTTTTCAATGGCAGGATTACCGAGGATAGTTACGTCGGTGCCTTGAGCACATTTTTCAATACCAAACCTTACTCGCCGGGCATCAATTGCATACTCGCGCAGATGCCGGCCAACCCGCAACAACTGGCGCCGCTGATCAAATATTGAATCGCAGCAGCTTTTTTCGGCTTTCCATGCAGCACCTAACCCACTGACAGGAAGAATACCCATGAAACTCTCCGTAAAAGCCACCCTGATTGCCCTGAGCCTGGCCTTCGGCAGCGCCTTCGCCGCCGACGCCCCCGCAACTGCGGCAGCCGCCGCCACACCGGGCGCCGTCGTCGCCGACTCGGTCAAGGTCGAAGCCGAAGTCTTGGCTGTCGACATGAAGACCCGCACCGTAACCCTCAAGGGCCCCGAAGGTAACGTCTTCGACGTGGTCGTCGGCAAGGGCGTCAAAAACCTGGGGCAGGTCAAGGTGGGCGACCGCGTGGTCACCGAGTATTTCGAAGCGCTGGCGATCAAGCTGAAGAAGGGTGGCGGCCTGCGCGAGACGGTCGAGAGTAGCGACATGCAGCGCGCCCAGCCGGGCCAGAAGCCGGGCGCAATGAAAACGCGCGAGGTTTCCTTCGTCGCCGACGTCATGGAAGTCGACACCAAGGCCAGCACTATCACGGTGCTCGGCGCCAAGGGTCGTGTCGTCAAGCTGAAGATCAAGGACCCGGCCGTGCTGGCCGACATCAAGCAGGGCGATCAGATCGAAGGCACCTACATTCAGGCGACGGCGCCGGTCGTCGTGCCGGCCAAGGCCGCGAAATAATTTGCCGACGGCGGGGAATCTTCTCCGCCGGTTGCAAGCAGGGGCTGCCCAAATCGGCAGCCCTTTTCTATTTGGCGCCCAGAGTCTGGCGCCCCGGCCGGAACTGCCAAGTATCGTCATAGTAGGCCGGGTCGGCATTTTCCGGCACCACACCGGGGATGCCGAGCAGAGGCAGCGGCTGGAAATCGCGCGGACGGGTGTAACGGCCGCTACTCAAATCGGCCGCCAAAAGGGCGTCGACTGCAAGCAACTGCGCAGCGACCGGCATTTGCAACCAGGCGGCGTCGACTTCATGCAATACCGCCTTGGCAGTCAGCCCGCGAAAGGGCTTGAGCAAGGCCTCGTAGGTCGCATGCCCGAAGACGACGAAGCGCATGCAGCGCTCAACCTCGGCGCGCCGCTCGACGAACAGTGTCTTCCACTGAAATGCGCGCAGCAAGTCGAGCAACGCCGGATCGCTGGAAAGCACGACGATGCCGCACTCGTCGAAATGGGTCAGCGCGTCGCGCTCGCTGCCGCGCGCTGTACCTTCCGGCATCATGGCGCGCACATGGCGGGCGCTGACGGCGATCTTGGTCTTGGGAAAACTCAGCCAGACCAGGGCGTTGAACCAGTCATGCCAGTTGTCGGGCCGCGTTTCGACCTCGCCGCTTTCCCAGATCCGGCACTCATAGACCAGCCCGTCGGCGCGCGGCGGCACAAAGCGAATCTGCCGGCCATTGCCGGCGAAGATCGGATGATGTTCGGCCAAGGCCGCGACGGCCGCCACATCGGGGCGTGGCGATAATTGATCGAGCCAGTGTCGAAGCGGAAAGAAAAGCAGCGAAGCAAACGGCCCCGGGGAGCCGTCGTCCAGGCCGCAACTTGCTAGCGCATTTTCCAGGATAGCGTCTCGCCGGCGCGCAAAGGAACGATGGTGTCGCCGGCCGCGAAGGGGTAGTCGGCTGGCACCGTCCAGCTTTCCTTGACCAGCGTGACCGTGCCGCTGTTGCGCGGCAGGCCATACCAGTCGGGACCGTGGAAGCTGGCGAAAGGCTCCAGCTTGTCCAGCGCGCCGGCCTGCTCGAAGGCTTCGGCATAAAGCTCAAGCGCCGCGTAGGACGTGTAGCAACCGGCGCAGCCGCAGGCGGCCTCTTTTGCTCCCCTGGCGTGCGGCGCCGAGTCGGTACCGAGAAAGAACTTCGGGTTGCCGGAAACGGCAGCGGCGACCAGCGCCTCGCGATGCGTCTCGCGCTTCAACACCGGCAGGCAGAACCAATGCGGCCGCACGCCGCCCTGGAAGATGGCGTTGCGGTTATACAGCAGGTGATGGGCCGTAATGGTGGCTGCCACGGTCAACGGCGAATTTGCCACGAATTCCGCAGCGTCGCGCGTGGTGATGTGCTCCATCACCACCTTGAGCTTGGGAAAACGCTGGGTCAGCGGCAACAGCACGGTATCGATGAAGACCTTCTCGCGGTCGAAAAGATCGACCGTCGGGTCGGTGACTTCGCCATGCACCAGCAGGGGCAGCCCGAGGCGCTCCATTTCGGCCAGCGTGTCGTAGGCCTTGGCAATGTCGGTCAGGCCGGCGTCGGAATTGGTCGTCGCGCCCGCCGGGTAGAGCTTGACGGCCTTGACGAAGCCCGACGCGGCCGCCTTGGCAACTTCGGCTGGCGGTGTATTGTCGGTGAGATAGAGCGTCATCAGCGGCTCGAACGACGCGCCGGCCGGCAGTGCAGCAACAATGCGGTCACGGTAGGCGGCAGCCAGGTCGACCGTGGTCACCGGCGGCTTCAGATTGGGCATGACGATGGCGCGGCCGAACTGGGCAGCGGTGTGGGCGATCACGGAGGCCAGGGCATCGCCGTCGCGCAGGTGAAGGTGCCAGTCGTCCGGGCGGGTAATGGTCAGTTGCATGTCAGTTCTCGGGAAAGTTTTGCGAATTTTAACTTTTGAGTGCCAGGGCGCGCTCGTAGAGCGCATTTTTCGCCACGCCGGAAATCGCCGACGCCAGCTTGGCTGCCTGCTTGACCGGCAGGCCCTCGGCCAGCAGCAGCTTGAGGACGCGCTCACCCTCGCCATCGTCGGCCCCGGCCGGGGCGCCTGAAACCAGCAACACGAACTCGCCGCGCTGGCGGTTGCTGTCTTCCTTCAACCAGTCGAGCGATTCGCTCAACGGCCCGGAATGAATGGATTCGAAGAGCTTGGTCAGTTCGCGGGCGATGACCAGCGTCCGTTCGCCCAAAACACTGGTCAGGTCGGCGACGGTTTCGAGAACGCGATGCGGCGCTTCGTAAAAGACCAGCGCGGCGGGCTGCTCGCGCAAGGACTCCAGCACCTGCCGGCGCTGGCCGCCCTTGCTCGGCAAAAACCCATAAAACAGGAAATGTTCGTCGAGCAGGCCGGAGGCAGACAGGGCCGTCGTCGCCGCGCACGCGCCGGGCAGCGGCACGACCTTGCAGCCGGCGGCGCGCACGGCAGCGACGACGCGGGCGCCGGGGTCGGAAATGCCGGGCGTGCCGGCATCGGAAATCAGCGCTACCGCTTCGCCGGCCTGCAGTTTCTCGACGATGCGCGCGGCAGCTTCGTGTTCGTTGTGCTGGTGCGCCGGCAGCATCCGGGCCTGGGAACCGAGTTGCTTGAGCAGCGGGCTGCTATGCCGGGTGTCTTCGGCGGCGACCCAGGGCACGCTGCGCAGGATTTCCTCGGCGCGCCGGGTCAGGTCGGCCAGATTCCCGAGCGGCGTCGGGACGACATACAATACTGCGGATTCTTCCGTCATTTTACGGGCATGCGGGCAAAGACCAACGATACCACCACGACGCGCGGGCGCGAAGCCGAAACGACGGCTGCGCTCTATCTTGAGCGCTGCGGTCAACGGGTCGTGGAACGCAATTTTCGTGTTCGCGGCGGCGAAATCGACCTCATCTGCCGCGATGGGAAAACCCTGGTCTTCGTCGAGGTGCGCCTGCGCAGTCGCAGCGACTTTGGCGGCGCCGCTGCCAGCATCACGGCGACCAAGCGCCGCCGCATCGTCCTCGCCGCCCAGCACTACTTGCTGGGCAAGGCCGCTTGCGACTGCCGCTTCGATTGTGTGCTGATCGACGGCGACAAACTGGATTGGATCAGGAATGCGTTCGCTGCCGACGATTAGCCTGGCGCTCTGGTTGGCGCTCACGCCGGTGGCCGCCCCGGCGGAAAGCGTGCGCATCCTGGTGCAGAGTTCGCCGCTGGCCGGCAGTCAGTATTACGCCGTCGGCGAATTCTGGAGCGAACTGCGCGTTGGCGACCCGCTCGACCTGATCCGCGAACCGGACAATCCGCACGACCGCCATGCCATCCGCGTCGAATGGCGCGGCCACAAGCTAGGCTACGTGCCGCGCGCGGAAAACCGGGCGGTCGCCGCTGCGCTGGACGGCGGCGACAAACTGGTCGCACGCATCGCCCGTCTCACCGCGCATCGCAACCCGTGGCGGCGGGTCGAGTTCGAAGTCTTCGCCGAGCTGTGATGTAGAATGCTTCGATTACCTGCCCTAGCCCCGCCGAAAAAATGGATCTGATCGCCCGCGTCGCCAAGCATTTCGAAGACAGTGCCAATACCAAGCTGAATGCCGTCGAGGCGATGGCAGCGCCAATCGCTGCCGCCATCGAAACGATGACCAACTGCCTGATCAACGGCGGCAAGATTCTCGCCTGTGGCAACGGTGGCTCGGCCGGCGATGCGCAGCACTTTTCCGCCGAACTGATCGGCCGCTTCGAAGCCGAGCGCCAGGAACTGGCGGCCATCGCGCTAACCACCGACACGTCGATCCTGACCGCCGTCGGCAACGATTACGGCTTCAATTACATTTTCTCGCGTCAGGTTCGCGGTCTCGGCCATGCCGGCGACGTCCTGCTCGCCATCTCGACTTCCGGCAACTCCGGCAACGTGATCGAGGCGATCAAGGCCGCCCATGAGCACGACATGCGCGTCATCGCGCTAACCGGCAAGGGCGGCGGCCAGATCGGCGAGATGCTGGCCGACGACGATATTCACCTTTGCGTGCCGGCCGACCGTACGGCACGTATCCAGGAAACCCACCTGCTCGTGATCCATTGCCTGTGCGATGGTATCGACGCGCTTCTACTGGGAGTCGAATGATGCAAAATTTCAAGCTCACCCTTGCCGCCGTCGCGTTGATCGCGGCCCTGCCCGTACTCCAGGGCTGCGTCGCCGCTGCCGTCGGTGCCGGGGCTGCCGTGGGCGTCATGAGCGCCCATGACCGCCGGACAACCAGCGTTCAGACCGACGACGAGGCGGCCGAATGGAAGGCCGCACAACAAATTCCCGAAGCCTATCGCGAAACCAGCCACGTCAATTTCACCGCCTTCAACCGGCGCCTGCTGATCACCGGCGAAGTGCCGAGCGAAGAAGCGCGCACTGCCATCGGCGAACAGGTCGGCAAGCTCAGCGGCATCAAGGAAGTGTTCAACGAAACCACGGTTGGCCCCGCCTCGTCGCTGACATCGCGCAGCAACGACGGCTACATCACGTCCAAGGTCAAGGCCCGCCTGGTTGACGAGAAAACCCTGTCGGCCAACCACATCAAGGTCGTCACTGAATCCGGCACCGTCTTCCTGATGGGCATCGTCGGCGACCGTGAAGCCAAGGTCGCGGTCCAGATTACCCGCACCACCGATGGCGTGCGCAAGGTCGTCAATCTGTTCGAAGTGGTGAGCGACGCCGAGATCAAGCGCTTGTCCACACTTTCCACTGCCAACACTTCGGCACCGGCGCAGCCGGCGCCAGTCGAAAGTCGCTGAAAACCAAACTCATCACGCTCGGGAGGGGCAGTCATGAACCTGGAAAAAGTTGTCTTTGGCTTCTTCATCGTCCTGGCTGCAACGCTCAATTTCGGCTTCTTCATCGGCGACATCGCCAACCCAGATCTGCACAACATCTATGAACTGTTTGCGGCACTCGTCGTCAGCCTGATCGCGACCGCGCTCAAGTTCGGGGATCGCACCCAGATTGGCGCCATTCACCTTTCGACCAGCCTGGTCGCCGACCTGCAACTGATCGCTGCCGCGATCACCTGGGGCGTCGCCGTTCATATCACCGGCGTCGGCATGACGCCCCACGTCACCTCGAGCGTCGTTTCGCTATCCGGTGGCGCGCTGTTCGCCAATATCGTCTCGGTCATTATCCTCATCGTCGAAACCGTGATGCTGCGCCGCTAAGCGGAGCCCGGCGTGAACAGCGCATTTTTCCTCGTCCTGCGGCGCATGCGTGCGCCGATCATTCTCCTCATCGTCATCTATGCCGTGGCCATCCTCGGCCTGACGCTGGTGCCCGGAGTCGATGCCGATGGCAAGCCGACGCCGCCGCTCAGCTTTTTCCACGCCTTCTATTTCATCAGTTACACGGCAACGACCATCGGTTTCGGCGAGATCCCCAATGCCTTCTCCGAAGCTCAGCGCCTGTGGGTCACCATCTGCATTTATCTGACAGTCGTCGGCTGGTCGTATTCGGTGGTCACGCTGATCGGTCTGCTGCAGGACAAAGGTTTCCAGAACACGCTGACGGTCAACCGCTTTCGCCGCCGCATCCTGCACCTGGAGGAGCCTTTCTACCTGATCTGCGGTTGCGGCGAGACCGGCAACCTGATCTGCCGGACACTGGACCGCCTCGGCCACGCCTTTGTCGTTCTGGAAAAAGACGAGTTGCGGGTTCAGGAACTCGATCTCCAGGACTTCAAGACCGATACCCCGGCGCTCGCGGCCGATGCGCGGCAGCCGGACAACCTGTTGCTGGCCGGGCTACAGCACCCGAAATGTCGCGCCGTGCTGGCGGTGACCAACGATGAGGAATGCAATCTCGCCATCGCCATCGCTGCACGCCTGCTCAACCCCGACGTCGCAGTGATCGGACGCTGTCACAGCGAGAGCGTCGCAGCCAACATGGCGTCGTTCGGTACCGACCACATCATCAACCCCTTTGCCCGCTTCGCCGAACACCTGGCGCTGGCTGTCGGTGCGCCCGAACGCTTCCGGCTCGTCGAATTACTGACTGCACTGCCCGAGACCCCGCTGCCCGAGCCGCACCGACCGCCCGCCGGCAACTGGATCCTGTGCGGCTACGGCCGCTTCGGACATCTCCTCGTGGATCACCTGCGCCCGGCTGGTATCGAGCTGACGATCATCGACCCCGATTGCGACCCGACGTGCGCGCCGAGCACGATACGCGGCTACGGTACCGAGGCCGCCACCTTGCGCCAGGCCGGCATCGAAAGCGCCGTTGGCATCGTGGCCGGCAGCGACAACGATGTTAACAACCTCTCGATCGCAGTGACCGCCAGCGAGCTGAAACCCACGCTGTTCGTCGTCGCCCGTCAAAACCACAGCGCCAACAGCCTGCTTTTCGAAACCTATGATGCCGACTTCACGATGGTGCCAGGCCGCATCGTGGCGCAGGAGTGCATCGCCATCCTGACCACACCGCTGCTCGCCGCCTTCCTCAACCTTCTGCGTCAACAGGACGAGGTCTGGAGCGCGGCGCTGGGCAAGCGCCTGCAAGAGCTCAACGACGGACTGACGCCGGTGATCTGGGGGATCAAGCTGAACATCGCCGAGGCCCAGGGTGCCTATCGCGCACTGATGAGCGGGGAGCGGATCACTCTCGGCGCCATCCTGCGCGACGGCACCGATCGTAGCCAGCCGCTGGCGGCAATCGTTTTGCTGGTTCGCCGCCACCGTCAGGACTTCCTGCTGCCGGACGACGATTTACTGCTTCACGCCGGCGACCAACTGCTGCTGGCCAGTACGTCGGCGGCCCGGCGCAACTTCGAATTGACCTTGCACAACCCCAACGAGCTCGATTATGTGCTGACCGGGCAAGAGGTGTCGGGCAGTTGGCTGTGGGATTATTGGCTTGCACGTAATAAGGCCGCCAATAACACACGCAATGCCTGATACGATCTGACCGCTTTCCCAGTCCTTCAACGGCCTCATCCTTCATTCGGGAGCTTCCATGACCACACTCAAGTTTCTCGGCATTTCTGGCAGCCTGCGCCGTGCCTCGGCCAATAGCGGCCTCTTGCGCACTGCGGCCAGCCGTCTGCCGGCCGGCGTCAGCATGGAAATTGCCAATCTCGCCGACATCCCGTTTTTCAACGCCGACATCGCCGAAAAACCGGCGGCCGTCGTCCGTGTGCTCGACCAGATGGCGGCGGCGGATGCCTTCGTCTTCGCCTGCCCGGAATACAACTATTCGCTGGCCCCGGCGCTGAAAAACATCCTTGACTGGGCATCGCGCGAACCTGACAACGCACTGCTTTCAGGCAAGTCGGCGGCAATCATGGGCGCCGGTGGCGGCATGGGCACCTCGCGCTCGCAGTATCACTTGCGCCAGGTCTGCGTCTTTCTCAACCTGCACCTGTTGAACAAGCCGGAAGTTTTCTCCAACGCCTTTGCCGGCGCCTACGACGCCGAGGGCAACCTGACCGACGCCAAGATCGCCAGCCTGGTCGACGATCAGATGCAGGCGCTGGCGACGTGGACGCTGAAGCTCAAGGGCTGACCCGCTACGCCATTCAAGCCGCCAGCGCCCGCCGGAGGCCGCGCATCAGCGTGCCGAGCGCTGGCAGCTTCATGTAAAGCTCCTCGCCGGTATCCCAATAATCGCGGTGGTAATTGACCTTGCCGGCCGCATCGAAGCGCAGATGCGAGACGCCACGCATGACCATCGCCTCGCCCTTGCCCCAAAGACGTACCCGGAAATGAAATTCCCAGACCAGCATGGCGCTGGCTTCGTCTACCACTTTGTCGGTAACGACGAAACGCGGCTCGGCGACCTGACGGAACATGTGGGTAAAGATGCGCTGGATGGCCGCGACGCCACGCACTTCGTTGAACGGATCCTTGAACCAGGCATCTTCCGCATAGAACTCGGGAAAGCGGGCGACATGCTCGATGGTCAGGTCATGGTAGAAACGGATCAGGGGATCAAGTTGCATTTCAGCCTCCGGTAAAGCGACGGACAAGCGGGAAATACCAGCGATAAGGCAAATGGGCGAGCAGCTTCATGAACAGCGTGAAGCGCTTGGGAAAGTGGATTTCGAAATTTGCCCTCTGGAAGCCGTCGACCGCAGCAGACGCTGCCTGCTCGGGCGACAGCAGCGCCGGCATCGCAAAATCGTTCTTCGCCGTCAGTTGCGTCGCCACGAAACCGGGGTTGATCACCCAGACGCCGATCCCCCGGGGATTCAGATCGAGGTAAAGACATTCGGCAAAGTGGATCAGCGCCGCCTTGCCCGGCCCGTAACAAAGTGCCTTCGGCAGGCCGCGATAGCCGGCGACGCTGGCGACGAAGGCGATGCCGCCCCCCGGATGAAGATCCGGCAGGACGGTGGCGGCCAGCCGCATGGCGCCGCTGAAATTGACCGCGACGACCTGCTCGGCCACACCTAGATCGAAATTGTCGGCCCCCATCGGCACGTAGTCGCCCGCCAGATAGACCACCAGATCGACGCCGCCCCAGGCGTCCACAAGCTTTTTGCGCGCCGCCGCCAGGCTCGCCGTGTCGGTCGCGTCGCAGGGCAAGAGCAGCGCATCGGCAATCGCGAGCGCCTGCAACTTGCCGGCGTTGCGTGCCGACAATGCCAGCCGCGCGCCGCGACTGGCCAGCTCGCGCGCCATGGCGGCGCCGATGCCGGCCGAGGCGCCCACCAGCCAGACCCGCTTGCCGTGCCAGTCGGTAATCTTCGGATTCATCGCTTGACGAAGGTCAGCGTGACTTCGCCGAGATTGAAGCCCCATTTGGACATGTAGGAACGGTTCAGCATCACCTTGTCGTCCATCAGGAACATCCAGTCGTCGAAATCGACCTGATAGACCTTGCCATCCACCGGCAATTCCAGCACATAACGCCAGCGCAGCGCATTCCCCGCAACTTCGCCGATCGCTTCGCCAACGACATCGTCGGCAGTGCCACGGAAAGTGCCGTCCGCCTGCCGGACCAGCGTCCATACCCGGCGCGAATTCGTGCCATCCGACCAGCTGAATCGCTCATCGAGAACCCCGGTATCGCCATCCCATTGGGCGTCGATCACCACATGAAAGCGTTTCTTCACCTCGCCTGAACGGCCCTGGAACACGCCCCAGGCGTCCAGCGTGCCGTTCAGGTATTGCTTCAGGTCGAGCACCGGTTGTTCGGCGCGATATTGTTCGACGCCCGGCGCAGCACAGCCGGCGATACCCAGGGCAAGCGCGGCAGCAAATAGCAGTTTCATGTCAGACCTCCAGAGCGTGGCGCCAGCGCCACAGCAAACCAGCAGCCAGCGCCTTGAAGGCGAGCGGCAGCAAGGCATAAGCGAAGCTCAGCGCCGGCAACCCGGCGCCACTGCCCGGCACGTAGCCCAGCAGTGCCAGCAGAGGCAAGGCAAGACCTGCGGCCAGCGCCAGATTGAGCTTGGCGACGAAATTCCAGACGCCGAAACAGGCCCCCGCCTGCCCCTGACGCTCGCCCAGATCGGCGGCAATCGCCGCCGGCAACGAGAGATCGGCGCCGAGCGCGAGGCCAGAAGCCAGACAAATGGCGGCGAAGGGCCAGAGATCGCCACTGCCAAGTTGGCTGGCGCCGGCGAAGGCGACGATCGACAGCAACATCGCGCCCAGCCAGGCGGCAACCCGCCCGAAGCGCCCGGCCAGTGCGACCCAGACCGGAAGGGATGCAGCACCGGCGACAAAATAGAGCGCCAGCAAGGCACCGCCCGCCGCTTCGATCTGCAGTACGTCGGCCACGAAGAACAGGAACAGCGTGGCCGGCAGCGCAGCGGCAATGCCGTTGGCAACAAAGACGCCGAGCAGTCGGCGGAAGGCGGGATCGGCAAGCACGCGGCGCAGACTCGCGAGCAGCGGCTGGCTCGGTGCCCGTTGCGGCACCCCGGGGCCGACGCGACTGAAGGTGGTTGCCGCCGCGATCAGCAGCAGCGGGGGCAAGACCCACGCCAGTCGGGCAATGCCATCGCTCAGGGCGGGCGCCAGCAGGGCGGGCAAGGCCGCAGCGAGTACGACCCCGAGCAGACCGAAACCCTCCCTGGCTGCGGTCAACCTTGTACGCAGCCCGGAATCGCTGCCGACATCGGCACCCCAGGCCTGATAGGCGATGGTCGCCGCCGAGAAGCCAAAATAGGTCAGCGCCAGCGCGCCGACCAGCCAGAGCGCGGCGTGCGCCTCCGGCGGATTGAGCAGGGCGACGAAGCCGACGCCGAAGGGCAGCAACGCCAGCGCCACCATGCCGCGACGCGGCACGCGGTCGGCCAGCCAGCCCAGCCAGGGGTCGATACCGGCATCGAGCAGGCGCGTGGCAAGCAGGATGACACCGAGCAGCGCCAGCGACAGGCCGCTGACTTCGGCATAGAAACGCGGCACGTGAACGTAGATCGGCAAGGCGGCAAAGGCCAGTGGCAGGCCGAGCAACCCATAGGCGAGGATGCCTCCCCTGGTCATCGCGTTGTAGCAGCGCGCTGCAACAACGCGCTACGCAATTCCGGCGCACTGCTCCGGGGATCCAGCCAGATAGCGAAGAAAGACCGGGCGAAAACGGGGTCTTCGATGACACCGAGCAAACGGTCGTTGTGGTAGAAGCGCGCGCCCTCGGGCAGATGGACACCCATAAGTTCATCGCCGGAACGAACGTCGGGGAAGAGGCGCCCCATCTGCTCGCCCCACTGCATCAGGCGCGCAGTGTCGGCGACGCCGAGGTTGCGCATTTCGGTGATACTGGCATCGGTGATGCTGCGGCCACTGATATTGCGCCGGTAGGTCAACTGCAAGGCCTGGGGTGGCTGCAATGGATCGCTACCGGCGGCCCACAGGGTCGCTTCGTAGATCAGAAAACCGAAGCGACGAAACTCGCCACTACCCCAGCGCCGCATGCCGGCGACCCGGCTGTCGTGCTCGACGGAAGCCCACCCGGCAAACGGCCAGGCCGCCAAGGCCAGGCAGAAACGGCGCCTAGCGATGCGTGAGTTCAAAATGGACGACATCGATGTTGCCGGCGAGGAAACCGGCCTCGCAATAGCTCAGATAGAGACGCCACAGGCGACGGAATTGTTCGTCGAAGCCGAGCGCGGCGATTTGCGGCCAGTTCGCCTCGAAGGCCTGGCGCCACTCGGCGAGCGTCCGGGCATAGTCGTTCCCGAAGGCGTATTCGCTGCGCACCGCCAAGCCCTGGCGGGCCGCAGCGGCGCGAAAGGCGGCGCGCGACGGCAGCATGCCGCCGGGAAAGATGTATTGCTGGATGAAATCTGTGCCCTTCCGGTACTCCGCAAAAAGGTCGTCTCGGATGGTGATGCTCTGGATCACTGCCCGCCCGCCGGGCTTCAATGCCCGGGCAACGGAACGAAAATAGGTGGGCCACCAGCGCTCGCCCACGGCCTCGAACATTTCGATCGAAACGACATGGTCGAACTGTTCGCGGGTATCGCGGTAATCCTGCAGACGCAGGTCGGCTTGCGGTACGCGCGCGCTGGCCCACGCAAGCTGGGCCGGGGAGAGCGTCAGGCCGGTCACTGCCAGCCCCTCGCTGACCGCAAGCTCGGCAAACCCGCCCCAGCCGCAGCCGATTTCGAGAACGCTCTGCCCTGCCTCGGCCCGCAGGCGGCGCAGGATGCGCCGGTACTTGGCGCGCTGTGCCGTTTCCAGGCCACCATCGTCGACCGCACGGTAGAGGGCACTGGAATAGCTCATCGACGGGTCGAGCCACAACCTGTAGAAATCATTGCCGAGGTCGTAATGCGCCATGATGTTGCGCTTGCTGCCGGTGCGGCTGTTGCGGTTGAGCCAGTGGCGTACACGTGCCGCCAGCAGCCTGCGCCAGGAGCCGTAGACCGCTTTTTTCAGTACCGCCCGATTGCGTGCCAGCAGGGCCAGCAGCCCGGTGACGTCCGACGAATCCCAGGCGCCGTCGAGATAGGCTTCGGCCAACCCGATGTCGCCGCGCGCCAGCACCTGAGCGAACATCGCTTCATCGTGGACATGCAGCGTCACGCCATGCTCGCCCTCGCCAAACAGACGGCTGGCGCCGTCCGGCAAGCGAATTTCCAAGCGACCGCCGCGCAGCCCTTCGAGCAGATCGAAAACCAGGCGGGTTGGGCGCGCGACTCCTTCGGCGCCGCGCAGAATCAGGGTGTTGTTCATTTCGTCGATTCCCGGAGAGGTTGCTGGACGGGATGGGCGCCCCGGAAGGGCACCCCTTTCAGCCAGAGCCTGAAGGCTTGCCAGTGGATGCGGAACATCACCCCGGCGGTAAGGAAAGGCATGCGCCCGAGCGCGCCGAGCAAATTGCCCGAAGTCCAGGCACGCGCTTTCCCGGAGATCGCGGTCAACAGCAGTTCGCCCTCGGCGTCGTCATAGTCGATGTGCGACGTCTGTACCGCACCGTCGAGTTTGAAGCGGAAGCGGTAGCTGCCCTCGACATCGTTGAATGGCGAGACGTGAAACACTTTTTCGGCGCGCAAGGTTTGGCCGTCTTGCAGCGGCGAGGCATCGACGTTGTGCAACAGATAACTGTGCGTGCCGCCGAAGGTGTTGTTAACCTCGGCCAGTACCGCGATCAGCGCGCCGGCCCGGTCGTGGCAAAACCAGAGACTGACCGGATTGAAGACATAGCCGAAAACGCGCGGAAAGGTCTGCAGTACGATCTCGCCATCGCTGGGCAGTCCGCGCTCGTGCAGCAGATTTTCGATCCAGGGCAGCAACGGGCTGCCATCGCGCGGCCCGTGATCCCGTTGGTGAAAGCTGAGCAGCCTGTTGCGGTCGACCCCGAAAAAAGGGCCATTTCCGAATGCCAAATTGCGCAGCGGCAAACGGATGAAAAACACCGGATAGACGAAGGCATTGACTACCGGCCGTAGCCGGCGGTGCATCACATGGCCAACAAGGATTTGTGGACGGACATCCATGGCTGCCTCAGGCCGCTTCCGCCACGTGCTGCGTTTCGTCCACCAGGCCTTGCCAGGGGGCGCGAACGCCGAGGCCATTGGCCACTTTCAGCGCCGACTTCAAGCCATCCTCATGGAAACCGTAGCTGCCCCAGGCACCGGCCAGCCAGATGCCGCCCTTACCCTGGATGCTGCCCAGTTTCTCCTGCGCGGCAATCGCCGGGCCATCGAAAATCGGATGGGCATAGTCGAATTCGGCGATGACGCGCTCCGGGTCAGGCGCCCGTGCCGGATTCAGCGTGACGACGACGGGCGTCTCGAAGGGGAGCGGCTGCAGGCGGTTGATCAGATAGGAAACGCCGACGGGCTGTTCTCCGGGCTCGCCGCTACCGGCAAAGTAGTTCCAGGCCGACCACAGCTTTCGATCGCGCGGCAGCAACGCCGGATCGGTATGCAGCACGGCGCGGTTGGGCTGGTAGCGGATGGCGGCCAGCACCTCGCGCTGCGCATCGCTGGCGGTCTGTCCGAGCAGGGCCAGCGCTTGATCGCTGTGACAGGCCATCACCACCTGGTCGAAGTGTTCGCTGCCAGCCGCATGGTGCACACGCAGGCCGTCGACTTCCCGGGTGATGGCGGCGACCGGGCAGGCCAGTCGGATATCGTCGAGCTCGGCAGCAAGTTTCTTCACGTAGGCGCAGCCGCCACCTTTCACCGTGCGCCACAGAGGCCGGTCGAAAACTTGCAGCAAGCCGTGGTTCGAGCAGAAACGGATAAACGTGGCGAGCGGCATGTCCAGCATCTGGCCGGTCGGGCACGACCAGATGGCAGCAGCCATCGGCAGCAGATACCAGTCGGCAAAGGCAGACGAGTAGCGACCTGCGTTCAGGAATTCGCGCAGACTGCGCTGCTTGTCGGGATGCGTGGCCAGCCAGGCGACGCTCTCGCGGTTGAAACGCAGGATATCCGACAGCATGGTCCAGAACTGCGGGCGAATCAGGTTGCGCTTCTGGCCGAAAACGGTAGCCAGATTGCTGCCCGCCCATTCCAGGTCGGGGTTTTCCAGGCTGACGGCGAACGACATCTCGGTTTCGACGCTGTCTACGCCGAGCAGTGCGAACATTGCGATCAGGTTCGGGTAGGTTTTTTCGTTGAAGACCAGGAAGCCGGTATCGACCGGGTGGGTTTTCCCCTCCAGCGTCACATCGACGGTGTTGGTGTGGCCACCAAGATAGCTGCCGGCCTCGTACAGGGTCACCCGATGGCGGCGACTCAGCAGCCAGGCGCTGGCCAGGCCGGCAATGCCGGCACCGACGACGGCGATGCGTTGCGTCCGATCCATTGCTCGCCCCTTAGTCGTTGCTGCCGAACAATTCGGCGTAGGCAGAGTGGTTGTGGATCGATTCGAAATTCTCGGAAGCCACCCGCCATTCGGCAATGCGCGGCTCATTCATCAGGCGCAGCGCGATATCGCGAACCAGATCCTCGACAAACTTCGGATTGTCGTAAGCGCGCTCGGTGACCCATTTCTCGTCCGGGCGCTTCAACAAGCCGAACACCTCGCAGGAGGCCTCCTCCTCGGCCAGGCGTACCAGCTCCTCAATACTCATCAGCGAACGCAGCTGAACTTCGAGGGTGATGTGCGAACGCTGATTGTGGGCACCGTAGTCGGAGATCTTTTTGGAACAGGGGCACAGGCTGGTCACCGGCGCCGTGACGCGCAACGTGAGGCTGGCGAATTCGCCCTCCCGCGCCTCGACAATGTATGCGACATCGTAATCAAGCAGGCTTTCGACGCCCGAAACCGGCGCTGCCTTCCGAATGAAATAAGGGAAGGCCAGTTCGATGCGACCGCTATGTGCTTCGAGTCGCAGCAGCATTTCGTCGAGCATGCGAAAGACGCCATCCTGGGTCAGCATGCCCCGACGCCCTTCGAGAATCTCGACGAAGCGCGACATGTGCGTTCCCTTGACCTCAGGCGGCAAGCCGACACTCATCGCCAGCGTGGCGACGGTGGCAAGCATCTCTCCGCTGCCGGTTTCTACCTGCAGCGGGTAGCGCAGACCCTTGACACCGACGTTTTGGATTGCCAGACAGCGATTGTCCGGTGCCGACTGCACGTCGGGCAAAAAGATTTTCTCGGGTGCGTTCATGTCCTGCTCCTTTCTCGCTGCTGCCAGCTCATTTGAGGAATTCGTCGATCTTTTTCAGCAAATCCTTGTCGTCAGGCTTGGTGAAACTCGAATAGGCGACCACCTGGGTGCCATCCCGGTTGATCAGGTACTTGTGGAAATTCCATTTCGGCCGGCTGTCGGTCATCTGCGCCAGCTTCACGTAGAAGGGATTGGCATCCTTGCCCTTGACCACCGTCTTGCCGACCATCGGAAACTCAACGCCGTAGGTCAGGCGGCAAAAGTCGGCGATTTCCTTCTCGCTTCCCGGCTCCTGTTCGCCAAAATCGTTGGACGGGAAACCGAGCACGACCAGCCCCTTGTCCTTGAGCCGGGCATAGAGCTTTTCGAGGCCGTCGTACTGTGAGGTGAAACCGCAGTAGCTGGCGGTATTGACGACAAGAATCACCTTGCCGGCGTACTGACAGAGCGGCATTGGCTTGCCGTCCTGCAGACTGGGGAAAGTATGGTTCAGCAGTGCCGGACAGGCAGCCGACGCGGCCGTCGGCACGATGGCAACGGAAAGCAGTCCGGTAATGCAGAACCAGCGTCTAGCGAAAGAGGTCATGCTCAACTCCTTGTTTTGTCCTGGACAAACAGGACGTTTGTTCGTAAGATAGGCGCCACAAAACAAATTGTCAACGGTTTGTCTAACATTTGTTCAGGACAAATATGAACACACCCGGTTTCAACATTGCTGCCGTCGAGCGCGATACAGGGCTCTCAAAAGATGTGCTGCGCGTCTGGGAGCGCCGCTACGGCTTTCCCGTTCCCGACCGCGATGCCAACGGCGAACGTCTCTACCCGGCAGAACAGGTGGCACGACTGCGCCTCATCAAACGCCTGATGGATCAGGGCCACCGGCCCGGCAAGCTGATCGCAACCCCTGCTGCAGAACTGACCGCACTGGCGCCGCGCCGTTCCAGCCATACCGACAAAGCATCGCCAGCCGATGCCGATAGCCTCGGCGAATTGCTGTCCCTGATCAAGCAACACGACGCGGCGGGCTATTTGCAGGGCATGCAGCAACGCCTCGCCCGCCAAGGCCTCCAAGGCTTTGTCCAGGACACTGTCGCACCGCTCACCCGTCAAGTCGGTGAGGCTTGGGAAGACGGCAGCTTCGAGGTATTCGAGGAGCACCTGTTCACCGAACTGACCAAGCGCCTGTTGCGCCAGGCCATCACGGCCCTGCCCGGCGGGATGCGTAGCCCGCGCGTGCTGCTGACCAGCGTCCCGGACGAACCGCATATCCTCGGCCTGCTGATGGTGGAGGCGCTTTTTTCACTGGAAGGCGCCGAGTGCATCCCGCTCGGCACCCAGATGCCGCTACTGGAAATCGGGCGTGCCGCCGAGGCTCACCGCGCGGATATCGTCGCCCTGTCGTTCTCGATTGCCTTCCCGCAACGGCAGATTCCCGGCCTGCTCCAACAGTTGCGCCAAACCCTTCCCGCCGGCACCGAACTCTGGGCGGGTGGCGGCGGCGTCGCCCGCGCCAACCCGACACCCGGCGTCAAACTGCTGGCAACCCTGGACAGCGCTATCGCCGCCTTGGTCGAGTGGCGCACAATTCATTGCCTTGCCTGACGACGCAGCCGCCCTCCACCGATTGGACGGGGCGCCACCCCGCTGCTGGTAATGCGAAAATTTACGAGAAAATATCAAGGCACTCTAAAATAGGGTGCTGAAATCTTGTCATAATCTGCCATGACCTACGCTACCCCAGCCTTCGAAACGAAAATCTGCCCTCCGGAGCAGTTGACCGCAACAGCCGCCCGTCTGCCACGGCCACTGGTATTCACCAACGGCTGTTTCGACATCCTGCATCGTGGACACGTGACCTACCTTGCGCAGGCTGCGGCGCTCGGTGCCAGCATGATCGTGGCCCTCAACAGCGACGCCTCCGTCAAGCGCCAGGGCAAAGGCGACGACCGCCCGGTCAATACCTTGGAAGACCGCCTGGCTGTCATGGCCGCGCTCGGTTGCGTCGCGCTGGTTACCTGGTTCGACGAAGACACCCCGCTCCAGCGCATCCTCGATTGCCGGCCGGAAATCCTGGTCAAGGGCGGCGACTGGCCGATCGAGAAGATCGTCGGTGGCAGCGAAGTATCAGGATGGGGAGGAACGGTGCACTCCATCCCCTTCATCCACCAGAAATCGACGACAGCGCTGCTGGAAAAGATTCGCCGCCTTTAATCACAGGGATACACCACCGCCCGATGTCCCCGCCAAGCGATTCCACTCCCGAGTTGTTATTGCAGACGCATCAACGTGCCAAGGCGTTCGTCGGCGTCGGCGTTCCACTCCTTTTCATCTGCGGCGTACTGGCGCTTCTGGATCGCGAATGGCCGCTGGTGGCGCTGATCGGCATCTGCATCGTGCTGATCATGGCCAGTTACCTGGCGCAGATCAAAGATCGGGGGCGGACCTCCACTATCGCGCTGGCCCTGTTTTCCTATACCGCCCTGCTGATCTACCTGGTGGCCTATTCCGATCCCGAACATGGCCGGACACTCTGGTTCTTCTCGCTCCCGATGGTGGCGGTGATGACGCTGCCGCCACGCCAGGGCGCGCTGCTGGCAGCGATCGGCATCGCCCTGGCAGCGCTCCTGATGCTCTGCGGCAACACTTATCTCGGCACCAGCAGCTATACCGTCAGCTTTACCATTCGCTTCAGCGTCACCGCCACGCTCATTCTGCTCGGGATGTTCTGGTCGGAAATGGCCTTGCGCCGCTATCAGGACGAAACCGCCGCCCAGAAGGCCGCAACCCACGCCGAAGGTGCCCGGCTGAAAGCCGAAATTGCGCGCCGCGTATCGCTCGAACAGGATCTGCGCGTACTTGCCAGCACCGATGCCCTGACCGGCCTGGTCAACCGGCGCGCCTTCATGGAGCGCTTTTCGCATGAACTGGCGCGCAGCCAGCGGCACGGCCCATCGCCGACACTGATCATTCTCGACATCGATCATTTCAAGAAGATCAACGATCAATACGGTCACCCGGCAGGGGATTCCGTGCTTGCCCACCTGGCACAACTGCTCCGCGCCAGCCTGCGCAATGTCGACATCGTCGGTCGTATCGGTGGCGAAGAATTCGCCGTCGTGCTGGTGGAGACCAATGTCGAAATGGCCGCGCCAGTCATCGCCCGACTGCTGGAACGGATCAGGGAAGGCACCGTCACCCTGGCCGACAGCACACTGCTGAAATTCACCGCCAGCATCGGCAGCACCGAAATCCTGTGGGGCGACACCATCGACACCGCCATTCAGCGTGCCGACGAGGCGCTTTACACGGCCAAGAAGAGTGGCCGAGACCGCCACTGCCAGCGCTAAAACCAGCTACAGCACGACCTGGGTACCCAGCTCGACGACCCGATTGCTGGGAATCTTGAAGAAGGCCGTCGCCGAACCGGCATTACGGAACATGGCAATGAAGATTTTCTCGCGCCAGAAGGCCATGTCGGAGCCGAGCCGGGGAATCAGCGTCTCGCGACCGATGAAGTAGGACGTATCGAGCGGATTGAATTCCAGCCCGGCTTGCGCACAAAGCGACAGGGCCTGTGGAATATCCGGATCGTCCTTGAAGCCATACTGGACGACCACGCTCCAGAAATTTTCGCGAAGGTGATGAACCTCGACGCGATCGATATCCGGCACAAAAGGCACATCGTAAAACTGCGCCGACACCAGTACCACCCGCTCATGCAACACCTTGTTGTGCATCAGGTTGTGCAGCAAGGCATGCGGCACGCCTTTGGGATCGGCATTAAGAAAAACCGAAGTACCTGCGACGCGGGTCGGCATCGAAGCCGCCAGCGACTCGAGGAACAGGGAAAGTTCCAGGCGCTCGCCCTGCAGGCGCGTGGAAAGCAGCTCGCGACCGCGCTTCCAGGTGGTCATCAGTACAAATACGCCGACCCCGGCGACCAGCGGGAACCAGCCGCCATCGGGAATCTTCAGGATATTGGCTGCCAGGAAAACCAGCTCGACCGCCAGGAAGCACGAGAACAGGGCGACGGCGCGCGGCCAGCCCCAACCCCAGGAGCGGGCGACAACCACGGTTGCCAACAACGAGGTGATAACCATGTCGCCGGTCACCGCGATGCCGTAGGCCGCAGCCAGATTGTTCGAGGATTTGAAGCCGAGCACCAGAATCATCACCGCCGCCATCAACCCCCAGTTCACCGCCGGCAGATAAATCTGCCCCTGCTCCTTCTCCGACGTGTGCTGCACCTCCATGCGCGGCATGAAGCCCAGTTGCATTGCCTGACGAGTGACCGAAAAGGCGCCCGAAATGACCGCCTGCGAAGCGATCACCGTGGCCAGCGTAGCCAGCCCGACCAGCGGGTACAGCGCCCACTCGGGCGCGGACAGGAAGAACGGGTTCTTCGCAGCCTCGGGGTCGCCGAGAATCAATGCGCCCTGACCAAAGTAATTGAGCACCAGTGCCGGCAGCACGAAGGCAAACCAGGCGCGCTGGATCGGCTTGCGCCCGAAATGACCCATGTCGGCGTACAGCGCCTCGGCTCCGGTCACCGCCAGCACGACATTACCCATCGCAACCAGCGCCATGGCCTTGTTGTCCAGCAGGAACGCAACGCCATACAACGGATTCAGCGCATGCAGGATGGCCGGATGATCGATGACGTTGTGCAGACCAAGTCCGGCGAGCGTCGAAAACCAGAGCAGCATCACCGGCCCGAAAAAGGTGCCGACCAGCGCCGTTCCGTGACGCTGGACGTAGAACAGCACGAACAGCACGATCAAGGTGATCGGTATGACGAAGGGCTTGAACGTCGGCGTTGCGATCTCCAGCCCCTCGACCGCCGACAGCACCGAGATCGCCGGCGTCACCATGCCGTCGCCGTAGAACATCGCTGCCCCGAGTACCCCGACGATCATCACCGCCCTGGCCTGCTTCGGCTTGCTCTGGACATCTCGCAGGGCCAGCGCGATCAGTGCCATGATGCCGCCCTCGCCCCGATTGTCGGCGCGCATGATGAACGTCACATACTTGATCGAGACGACAACGATCAACGCCCAGAAAAACAGGGAGAGGCTGCCGTAGATATTGGCTTCGTTAACCGGAATCGGGTGATTGCCGGCAAATACCTCTTTCACTGCATACAGCGGGCTGGTACCGATGTCGCCATAAACCACACCCAAGGCCGCCAGGGCCAGCGCCGCAAGGCGCTTGCCAGTGGCGTCACCGGTCTGCATCTCGTTGCTGCTCATGTAACTCCCTCGATCACCGGCGGCTTCATGGCCGCTCTGTCATAAACAACCGGGTGGCCTGCGCGCCGACCACCGGGCGCACGTCATGGCGCTGAGCCGACGCACGCCCTGAGTTCGTACTAGAACGGGATATCGTCGCCGAGATCGTCAAAGGCCGGCTTCGGCTTGTTCCTCGGCGGGGCCGGGGCGTAGTCGGTCGATTCGCTGTCGTAACCGCCGCCGGAAGACGCCGGTGCACCCATACCCTGACGGGAACCGAGCATCACCATATCGGTAGCTTCGACTTCGGTCGTATAACGATCCTGGCCTTCCTTGTCAGTCCACTTACGGGTCTTGATACGGCCTTCAAGATAAACCTGCGACCCTTTTTTCAGATACTGGCCGGCAATCTCGGCCAGCTTGCGATAGAACACCACGCGATGCCACTCGGTAATTTCACGCTTCTCGCCACTGTTCTTGTCTTTCCAGCTTTCGGTCGTCGCCAAGCGGATGTTGCAGACGGCATCGCCGCTTGCCGTGTAGCGGGTTTCCGGATCAGCCCCCAGATTGCCAACCAGAATCACTTTATTAACCGATGCCATGTCTCACCCCTCCAAACTGTTTAAGCCGCAGCAGCGACCACGCGTCGCTGCGGAAAATTCATCGAATTCGCCACCGCTAGCCAGATCAGAAGCAGCCCGGCGCAGACGGCAAAAATTGCATTATCGCCGAAACGCTGGGCAATATAGCCGCCGAGCGCACCGCCGATGAACAGGCCCATCGCCTGCGTCGTGTTATAGACACCAAGCGCGGCCCCCTTGGCAGCCGGCGGCGCCGTGCGCGAGACCAGCGAAGGCAGCGTCGCTTCGAGAATATTGAAAGCGACGAAGAAGAGCAGCAGCCACAGCGCCAGCGTCCACAAGCTCTGACCGAAAAACAGCAGGCCAAGCTGGACGACGACAAGCAGGGCGATGGCAGCGCGGAAGATCGGGCGCATCTTGTCCTTGCGCTCGGCGGCGATGATCGCCGGCACCATGATGGCGAACGAAACCAGTACCGCCGGCAGATAGACTTTCCAATGTTCCGCCGCTACCAGCCCGCCATGATTGACCAGCGCATGCGGCAGGACGACGAACATCGCCATCTGCACCATGTGCAGCACGAAAATGCCGATATTCAGGCGCAGCAGATCGACATCGAAGATTACCCGGCGCAGCGGCAGTTTCTCATGCCCATGCGGCGGCGGAGCCGGCGGCACGACCTTGAGCAGCAGGACGATGGCTGCCAGTGCCAGCCCCCCGGTCATGGAAAACAGGCCGCCCATGCCGATCCAGCCATAAAGCAGCGGCGCGCCGACCAGCGACAGCGCGAACACCAGGCCAATCGACGATCCGATCATCGCCATCACCTTGGTGCGATGCTGTTCGCGCGTCAGATCGGCGGCCAGCGCGGTAACTGCCGCCGAAATCGCGCCCATGCCTTGCAGGATGCGTCCAACGATGATCCACGTCATGTCGGGCGCCCAGGCCGCGACGAAACTGCCTAGCGCAAAGATCACCAGTCCGATGACGATGACCAGCTTGCGTCCCCAGAGATCGGAAGCAATGCCGTAGGGAATCTGGAAGATCGCCTGCGTCAGGCCGTAGGCACCGAGCGCGAAACCGACCAAGGCCAGATTGTTGCCGCCGGGCAAAGTCGCCGCGTAGACAGAGAAGACTGGCAGGATGAGGAACAAGCCCAGCATGCGCAGGGCAAAGATGGAAGCCAGGGAAGCGCCGGCACGGCGCTCTTCCGGACTCATACGGTCGGCAACGGGAGTGGACATCGGGAAAGTGCCTTTGGTGCAATGCAGCGAAAGAAGAAATATTAGCAGGTTTGACCACGCAGCCGGCGGCGCCCTGCGCATCCCGGCGCATCGCCTGCGCTACACTGGCAGGCGATCTGAACCCGAATTTCTGCCATGCGCCTACTCACACCGCTTCTCATCGCCTTCGTCGCCGGTTGCGCCACCGTCGTCGGTACCCTGCAACTCGACGACCGTTTCGGCCCGCCCGATCCGGCGCGTTTCGATCACCCGCCCGCAACTGTCACTGGCGCGCCGGACTACTGGAAGGAAGTTCGTCCGGTACTCGACCAGCGCTGCGTATCGTGCCATGCCTGCTACGACGCGCCTTGCCAGCTCAACCTGGCGAGCTATGAGGGCCTGACCCGGGGAGCCAATCCGAACCTGGTCTATTCCAGCGTAAGAGTAATTGCCGACGCGCCGACCCGGCTCGGTTTCGACGCCCTGACCAATGCCGGCTGGCGGCAAAAGGGATTTTTCCCGGTGCTCAACGAGCGGGAGCAAAGCCCGGAGGCCAACCGCGAAGGCGGTGTGATGTACCGCATGCTGGCGCTGAAGCAGGCGCACCCCGGGCCGACCCAAGGACCGCTGACAGACCCCGATCTCGATTTTTCCTTGGCACGCTCACAGATTTGCGCACGCGCCGGGGCGATGAGCGATTACATCCAGAGTCACCCGGCACGCGGCATGCCCTTCGGCCTGCCAGCGCTAAGCAAGAGCGAGCACCAGACCCTTTCCCGCTGGCTCGAAGCCGGGGCGCCCTACACACCGTCGGCGCCGCCGCCATCCTCAGCCCTGGATCAAGTCGCCGACTGGGAGCGCTTCTTCAATGGTGACAGCCTCCGGGAACAGTTGGTGGCGCGTTATATCTTCGAGCACTGGTACATCGGGCAGTTTCATTTCGATGCAGCGCCGGGGCACTTCTTTCAGCTCGTCCGCAGCCGCACGCCGCCCGGGCAGCCGATCGACGTCGTCGCCACCCGCCGCCCCTTCGACGACCCTGGCGTGCCGCGCGTTTACTACCGACTTAGATATACCGAGGCTACCCAGGTCGCCAAGACCTTCATGCCCATCAAACTAGATGAAGCGCGCAAGGAACGCGTGCGCCAGTGGTTCTTCGTACCGAACTATCCGGTCGACACCCTGCCCGGCTACGAGATCGAGACGGCCTCCAACCCGTTCGCCACCTTCCGCGCCCTGCCGGTCGAAGCGCGCTACCGCTTCATGCTCGACGAAGCGCAGTTCACGATGATGGGCTTCATGAAGGGGCCAGTCTGCCGGGGCGAAGTGGCGCTCGATGTCATCAACGACCTGTTCTGGGTAGCATTTCTGGCGCCGGACAGCCGGGAGAGCCGGATGACGACGGCCCTGCTCGACAGTAACGCGATCAACCTCCAGTTGCCGGCAGAGCACGAAAGCACCGCCGGACTGCTGGCCTGGCGCGACTATTCCAAACTGGAAAAGCGCTACCTCAAGTCGAAGAGTTCCCTGCTCGCCTCCATGAACAAGAGCGATCTGCCGAACGTCGGTCAATTGTGGGATGGCGACGGCAACAATCCGAACGCCGCATTGACCGTATTCCGCCATTTCGACAATGCCTCGGTGACGCAGGGTTTTGTCGGCGAACGGCCACAGACGATGCTGGTTATCGGCTACCCGCTTTTCGAGCGCATGCATTACCTGCTGGTCGCCGGCTACGATGTTTACGGGAACACCGGGCATCAACTCGCCACGCGTCTCTATATGGACTTCCTGCGCATGGAAGGCGAACTCAACTTCCTCGCCTTCTTGCCGCTGAAGGATCGCCAGCCCGTGCTTGATTTCTGGTATCGCGGCCGCAAAGAGGAAACCGACCGCTACTTTGCCGATGCCGCCGCCTATTTCCCGCGCGAAAGTGGCATGCAATACCGTACCAAGGACCACCTTGGCGAACTGTACTCGGCCATCGCAAAGCGCATGCTCCCGATCCGCCCGCCGATACTGGACTGGAAGGCGGGCGAAATACTGAGCCCGCAGGAACTCGCACAGATGCGGCGGCTATCGAAAATCCAGGGAATTCCGGCATCCGTGATGCCCGAACAGAGCTTGTTGCTGCTTGGCCGGCCCGATGGCAAGCCACGGATCGTCTCACTGGTGCGCAATAGCGCCTACAGCAACATTGCCGAGATGTTCGGCGAAGAAAAACGCCGACTGCCGAAGGAAGATACTTTCGTGGCACTGGATAGCGTCATCGGCGCCTATCCCAACGCGTTGTTTGCGGTCGACCCCGAAAAACTGCCCAATTTCGTCGACGCCGTCGCGCAACTAGGCAACGAGGGCGATCTCGTGCGGCTGACCGAGCGCTTCGGGGTGCGCCGTACCGATCCACGCTTCTGGCCGTTAAGCGACGCGCTGCACGCCGAATGGCGGCGCACAGCGCCGAAAGAGGCGGCAATACTCGACTATGGCCGCCTCGAAAACCGCTGATCAGCCCTTGCCGGCACGGGCTTCCTTGCGCAGGGAAGCCCACACCGAGACAGCGATGATGACGGCGACCACGGCAAGCGAGAAACCGACCGGGATCTTGTAGATGTCGATCAGCAGCATCTTGACGCCGATGAACATCAGCACGATGGCCAGCCCATACTTGAGCAGCGAGAAACGGTCGGCGACATCGGCGAGCAGGAAGTACATGGCACGCAGGCCGAGGATGGCGAAGATGTTCGAGGTCAGCACGATGAACGGGTCGGTGGTGATCGCGAAGATGGCCGGGATCGAGTCGACGGCGAAGATCAGATCGGAAGCTTCGACCAGCACGAGCGCCAGGAACAGCGGCGTCGCGTAGCGCACGCCGTTTTTCCAGGTGAAGAAATTCTGGCCATCGAACTCGGTGGTGATCTTCATGTGGCCGCGCAGCCATTTCACCAACTTGTTGTTCTCGAGATCCGGCTTCTCGTCGGCGAACCAGTACATCTTGACCCCGGTAATCAGCAGGAAGGCACCGAAGATATAGAGAATCCAGTGGAACTGGGTAATCAGCCAGGCACCGGCGAAGATCATGATCGTGCGCATGACGATGGCGCCGAGTACGCCATAGAGCAGCACGCGTTTCTGCAATTCCAGCGGTACCGCGAAGTAGCTGAACAGCATCAGCCAGATGAAGACGTTATCGACCGCCAGCGCTTTCTCGATCAGGTAACCCGTAATGAATTCGAGCGCCTTGGTATTGGCGATCTCGCGCCCTGCGGCGCCGTCGAGGTGCCACCACAGGCCGCCGGCAAAGGCCAGCGTGATGGCGATCCAGATCACCGACCAGGTGGCAGCCTCCTTGAAACTGACCCGATGCTGTTTGCCGCCGCCGACCACAAAAAGGTCGATGGCCAGCATCACGAGAACAATGGCCGCGAAGCCGGCCCACAAACCCAGACTGCCTACCGTTTCCATACAAATCCTTTCGCGCATTCCAAAAAGCAAACGGCCCGCGCCGAAATGGACGAGAGCCGTGGAATGCCAAAGGAGCCTCGCCATCGCGGCAAAGGTCTTGCTCGCAGCGCTGTTCTGCTGCCCGGATGCCGGAAGCCTGGGCTTCGTGATGACGACACACCGATTGGGAGCTACTCCCCCTTGGGATGACTCGACTTTATTAAACCCGACCAGGATTGTCAACTTTTGAGTCACGCAATCAAGGAATAAACAAATTCGTTTTTCGTCTTTGTTGTTATAACGACCTCGGCTAAATTCCGCACATCAATTTTCCGAGGTGCGCCATGAAAACCTTCGTCAACAGCCTGTCGGCACTTCTGCTCGGCCTGGTCGCCAGTAGCGCGCTGGCCGATGTCACCCTGCTTAACGCGTCTTACGATGTCGCCCGCGACGTGTACAAGGATTTCAACCCGCTGTTCCAGAAGCACTGGAAGGCCAAAACGGGGGAAACCGTCGAGATCAAGCAGTCGCACGGCGGTTCGACCAAGCAGGTGCGAGCCGTCGCCGACGGCCTCGAAGCCGACGTGGTGACGATGAACCAGACCAACGACATCGAGTTTCTGGCCGACAAGGGGCTGGTGGCGAAGGACTGGACGAAGAAATTCCCCAACAACGCTTCGCCCTACACCTCGGCGATGGTCTTCATCGTGCGCAAGGGCAACCCGAAGGCGATCAAGGACTGGAGCGACCTGATTGCGCCGGGTACGCAGATCATCATCCCGCACCCCAAAAACACCGGCAACGGCCGCAACACCTATCTTTCGGCCTGGGCCTGGGCGCTCCGGCAACCGGGCGGCAACGACAAGAGCGCGCAGGAGTTCCTCGGCAAATTGCTGAAGAACGCCCCGCTGTTCGCTGCCGGCGGCCGCGATGCAACGACGACCTTCATGCAGCGCCGCATGGGCGACGTGCTGATCACCTTTGAGTCGGAAGCGGAAATGATCGCCAAGGAATTCGGCAAGGGCGAATTCGAGGTGGTCTACCCCAGCCTGACGATGCAGACCGAGTTCCCGGTCGCACTGGTCGAGAAGGTGGTCGACAAGAAGGGCTCGCGCACTCAGGCGCAGGCTTATCTGGAATACCTGTGGTCGAAGGAAGGACAGGAGAACGCCGCGCAAAATTACTTGCGCCCGCGCGACGCCGAGTTGCTGAAGAAATATTCTGCCTACTTCCCGCCGGTCAAGACGTTCACCGTCGATGAAGTCTTCGGCGGTGCCAACAAGGCCTTCGCAACCCACTTCAAGGATGGCGGCACGTTCGACCAGATCTACGTCGCAAAGTAAGCAGATGGCTGCAAAAACCCACCGCGTGTTGCCCGGCTTCGGTCTGGCGCTGGGCTACACGCTGGTTTACCTCTCGCTGCTGATCCTGCTGCCACTGGGCGGCATGATCCTCAAGGCTTCCGAACTCGGCTTCGGGCAGATCATCGACATCGCGCTTGGCGAACGCTCGCTGGCCGCCTTTCGCGTCACCTTCGGCGCCTCTTTCCTGGCGGCTGCGGTCAACGCCTTTTTTGGCCTGATTGTCGCGTGGATCCTGGTGCGCTACCCCTTCCCTGGCAAGCGCTTCGTCGACGCGCTGGTCGACCTGCCTTTCGCGCTGCCGACCGCTGTTGCCGGTATCACGCTGGCGACCTTGTATGCCGGCAACGGCTGGCTTGGGCGCTGGATCGAGCCGCTTGGGTTCAAGGTCGCCTACACGCCGCTCGGCATTGTCGTTGCGCTGACCTTCATCACCCTGCCCTTCGTCGTACGTACGCTACAACCGGTGATCGAGGATATCGAAACCGAGGTCGAGGAAGCCGCCGCCACGCTCGGCGCCTCGCGCTGGCAAACTTTCGCCAAGGTCATCTTTCCCGCCATTTTCCCGGCGCTGCTGACCGGCTTTGCGCTGGCCTTCGCCCGCGCCGTCGGCGAGTATGGCTCGGTGATCTTCATTGCCGGCAACCTGCCGCTGATTTCGGAAATCGTCCCGTTGCTGATCATTTCCAAGCTGGAACAGTACGACGTGCTGGGCGCCACGGCGCTGGCCGTGGTCATGCTGGCGCTCTCCTTCATTCTGCTGCTGGCGGTCAATCTGCTGCAGTGGTGGACGGCCAATCGCCACCGCAACGATGAGCCGCTGGAAGTAGCAGCGGCCAAGGCGAGCGGAGCAACGCGATGAAATCGAATCGCGCCACCCAGGAACCGCGCTGGGTTCGCTATACGCTGCTGACGGTCGGTCTGGGCTTCCTGTTCTTTTTTCTCGGCCTGCCGCTGGTGGCCGTCTTCGTCGAGGCACTGGCCCAGGGTGTGCCGATCTACCTCGAAGCCCTGAAAGAGCCGGAAACCCGCTCCGCCATCGGCCTGACCATCGCCATCGCACTGGCCGTGCTGCCCTTCAATATCGTTTTCGGCATTGCCGCCGCCTGGGCCATCGCCAAATTCGAGTTCAAGGGCAAAAGCGTGCTGATCACGCTGATCGATCTGCCATTTGCCGTCAGCCCGGTCGTCGCCGGCCTCGTCTTCATCCTGCTCTTCGGCGCACAAGGCACGTTCGGGGCCTGGCTGGCCGAACACGACATCAAGATCATCTTCGCGGTGCCCGGCATGATCCTCGCCACCCTGTTCATCACCTTTCCCTTCATCGCCCGCGAGCTGATCCCACTGATGCAGTCGCAAGGCAAGGACGAGGAAGAAGCCGCCGTTTCGCTCGGTGCCTCCGGCTGGCAGATGTTCTGGCGCGTCACGCTGCCCAACATCAAGTGGGGCCTGCTTTACGGGGTGATTCTGTCGAATGCGCGGGCGATGGGCGAATTCGGGGCGGTCAGCGTAGTCTCCGGCCACATTCGCAGCGAAACCAACACGCTGCCGCTACACGTCGAAATCCTCTACAACGAATACAACGCCATCGGCGCCTTCGCCGCCGCCTCCATCCTCGCCCTGCTGGCACTGGTCACGCTGGTCGCCAAGACCATCGTCGAGTGGCGGATGAAGAAGGAAACCAACATGCTGAACACGGTGCTGGCACCGGAGAAAACCTGATGAGTATCGAAATCCGCAACATCTCCAAGCGCTTCGGCAATTTCGTCGCGCTCGACAACATCAACCTCGACATCCCGACCGGTGAACTGGTCGCGCTGCTCGGCCCCTCCGGCTGCGGCAAGACCACGCTGCTGCGCATCATCGCCGGCATGGAAACCGCCGATCAGGGCGAAATTCTTTTTTCCGGCGCCGAGGCGACCCACCTGCATGCACGCGACCGCAATGTCGGTTTCGTCTTTCAGCACTACGCGCTGTTCCGCCACATGACGGTGTTCGAGAACGTTGCCTTCGGCCTGCGCGTCAAACCGCGCAAGGAACGGCCGTCCGACGCCGAAATCAAGCGCCGGGTCATGGAATTGCTCGGCCTGGTGCAGCTCGACTGGCTGGCGGATCGTTACCCCTCGCAACTCTCCGGCGGCCAGCGCCAGCGCATCGCGCTGGCCCGCGCCCTGGCCGTCGAACCGAAAGTGCTGCTGCTTGACGAACCGTTCGGCGCGCTCGATACCAAGGTGCGCAAGGAATTGCGCCGCTGGCTGCGCCGCCTGCACGACGACATGCATATCTCCTCAGTGTTCGTCACCCACGATCAGGAAGAGGCGCTGGAAGTCGCCGACCGCGTGGTGGTGATGAATCACGGCAGGATTGAGCAGATCGGCTCGCCGGACGAGGTTTATTCCAGCCCGGCGTCGCCTTTCGTCTATCAATTCCTTGGCAACGTAAACGTCTTCCACAGCCGGGTGCTGGGTGGCTATGCCGAAGTCGAACGCAACGATTCCAGCGAGAAGGCAACTGCCTTCGTCCGCCCGCACGACATCGACATCGCACACCAGCGGCTCGAGGATAGCCTGCTGGCTACGGTGCAGCACGTGCACCCGATCGGGCCGGTGGTTCGCGTCGAATTGCTGCACGAAAGCGAAATCGTCGAAGTCGAGCTGTCACGCGAGCGACACGAGACGCTGCAACTGACGGCGGGCCAGAGCGTCTGGTTCCGGCCGCGTCAGTTGAAGGTATTCAACGGCGACAACCTGTTGCGGTCGACGCCCGAAAAGCAGGCATTTCTGTTTTGACGCTTACTGCTTGACCTGCTTTTCAAGCTGTTCGAGACCGCTGACGACATGCATTGAACGCAGGTCGAACTCGCCGTTCAGGATGCGCCGCGCTTCTTTTTCGCCCTGCTGTTTGAACTGGCCGACCACTTCGCCAGCCGCGCGGTGAAAAGCGGCGTGATCGTCGGTCAATCGCTTGAAAACCGGAACGTCGCCATAAAACTTGCCGCCATTGCCGTGAATCCATTTCCCCAGATCGCAGCGGTTGTCGTGGCAGATCGCGGTTTCGTCCAGGGTCTCGGTGCTGCTGCCGTCGATATAGGAAACCAGCCGGCGGCGCCAGTCGCGATGGGCGGCGACCCATTTCTGGAAGTCCAGATCCTCATCCTGCAGGCCCTCGGTCGAACGCCCTTTGAAGAAAGATAGTTTGCGAAAAAAGTCGAACATTGCCATGCGTATTCTCCAGAAGTTGGGTTTTTATAAGCTTATAAGCAAATTTTAAACCAACACGCGGGCTACTGTCCTGCCCACGCCACGGGTGCCGGCAGGCCATGCGCGGCGCCCTCCCGGGGGGCTGTAGTACGGATGTTATAATTCGCCCCCATTTCGTGCGCGCCAGCCCAACCCGGTGATCTTTACCCTCGGCATCAACCATCACTCCGCCCCGCTCGCCATTCGCGAGCGCGTAGCGTTTGGCGCCGACAAACTGCCGCACGCGCTGGCCGACCTGACGCGCGGTCGACCGGTCTCCGAAGTCGCCATTCTCTCCACCTGCAACCGTACCGAAATCTACTGCGCCGCCGATTCGCCGGAAGTGGTGATCGACTGGCTGGCCCAATACCACCAAGTCGCGCGCCACGAGATCGCCCCCTACATCTATACCCACGACCAGCCGGAAGCGATTCGCCATGCTTTCCGTGTCGCCAGCGGGCTCGATTCGATGGTCATCGGCGAGCCACAGATTCTCGGCCAGATGAAGGATGCCGTGCGCGTCGCCGAAGAAAACGGCACGCTCGGCACGCAGTTGCACAAGCTGTTCCAGCGCTCGTTCTCGGTGGCCAAGGAAGTCCGTTCGACCACGGCAATCGGCGCCAATATCGTGTCGATGGCCGCCGCCGGTGTGCACCTGGCCGAGCGCATCTTCGAGTCGCTCGACAGCCAGCGCATCCTGTTCATCGGTGCCGGCGAGATGATCGAGCTGTGCGCCGCCCACTTCTGTGCGCGCCAGCCGAAGCAGGTCACCGTCGCCAATCGCACCGTCGAACGCGGGCGGGTGCTGGCCGAACGCTACAACGGCACCGCCATTCGCCTCGACGAACTCGCCGACCACATCGCGCAGCACGACATCGTCGTTTCCTGCACCGCCAGCCCGCTGCCCATCATCGGGCTGGGTATGGCCGAGCGTGCGGTCAAGGCGCGCCGTCATCGGCCGATGTTCATGGTCGACCTCGCCGTGCCGCGCGACATTGAAGAAGAAGTCGGCGAACTCGACGATGTCTTCCTCTACACCGTCGACGATCTGGCACAAGTCGTCGAAAGCGGCATGGAATCGCGGCAGGCGGCAGTGATCGAAGCCGAAGACATCATTGCCAGTCGCGTACGGGATTTTCTCGCCTGGCTACAGGCACGCGACACCGTGCCTGTCATCCGCTCGCTGCGCGACGCCGCCGAGCGCGTGCGTCGCCACGAAATCGAACACGCCATGAAGTTGCTGGCCAAGGGCGAACCGGCCGACAAGGTGCTGGAACACCTGTCGCATCGCCTGACCAACAAGATTCTGCATGCGCCGACCCAGGCCCTCAATCTCGCCGAAGGCTCCGAACGCGCCGAGTTGCAGGCTGCCGCCGCGCGTCTTTTCCACCTCCATTCCGGCGAATAGCTGCCCTTTCGGGCGCCCTCGCATGCTGTCACCATGAAACCCTCCATCCGCCAGAAACTCGACCTGCTGGTCGACCGTCTCGATGAAATCGACCGCATGCTGTCGGCGCCGAGCACCGCCAACGACATGGAGCAGTTCCGCAAGCTGTCGCGCGAACGTGCCGAAATCGAGCCGGTGATTGCCCAGTTCAACGCCTTCCGTCAGGCCGAGAACGACCAGGCGGAAGCCGAGGCGATGCTCGCCGACCCCGACATGCGCGAATTCGCCGAGGAGGAAATGGCCGCTGCCAAAGCACGTCTGCCCGAACTGGAAGTCGAGTTACAGAAGTTGCTGCTGCCGAAGGACCCCAACGACGAACGCAGCGTACTGTTGGAAATCCGTGCCGGCACTGGCGGCGACGAGTCGGCGCTGTTCGCCGGCGACCTTTTCCGCATGTATTCGCGTTATGCCGAACGCCAGCGCTGGCAGGTTGAGGTGATGTCGGCCAGCGAATCGGAACTCGGCGGTTATCGCGAAATCATCTGCCGCATCGGCGGAGCAGGCGCTTACTCGCGCCTCAAGTTCGAATCCGGCGGCCACCGCGTGCAGCGCGTGCCGGAAACCGAAACCCAGGGCCGCATTCATACCTCGGCCTGCACCGTGGCGATCATGCCGGAAGTGGACGAGGTCGAGGATGTTAACCTCAACCCGGCCGACCTGCGCATCGATACGTTCCGCGCCTCGGGCGCCGGCGGCCAACACATCAACAAGACCGATTCGGCGGTACGCGTCACCCACCTGCCGACCGGCATCGTCGCCGAATGTCAGGATGGCCGCTCGCAGCATGCCAACAAGGCGTCGGCCATGAAGGTACTGGCGGCGCGCATCAAGGACGTGCAGGTGCGCGCACAGCAGGCGCACATCTCCAGCACGCGCAAGAGCCTGATCGGCTCCGGCGACCGTTCCGAGCGCATCCGCACCTACAACTTCCCGCAGGGGCGCATCACCGACCACCGCATCAACCTGACGCTGTACAAGATCGCCGCGATCATGGACGGCGACATGGACGAACTGCTCGGCGCGCTGGCCGCCGAACATCAGGCCGACCTGCTCGCCGAACTGGCCGAGCAAAACTGAAAATGACCCTTTTTTCGGCGTTGACCGCAGCAAGGCAGAAAATCGACCGGCTCGACGCCCGTCTGCTGCTGCAATACGCCACCGGCTGCACGCATGCGGATTTGCTGGCGCGCCCGGAAACGCCGGTCATCGCGCCCGCCTACGCGCAGTTTGCCGAATGGGTCGAGCGCCGCGCAGCCGGCGAGCCGCTGGCTTATCTGGTCGGCGAAGCCGAATTTCGCGGCCGTGTTTTTCAAGTGTCGCCTGCCGTCCTTATTCCGCGCCCGGAAACCGAAGTATTGATCGACCTCGCGCTGGAAAAAATACGGGGGCTGGAAGCACCGAAAATCCTCGATCTCGGCACCGGATCGGGCATCGTTGCCATCTCGCTGGCGCTGGAATGCCCTTCTGCCACGTTGGTTGCGGTCGACGTCGAAAAAGGGGCAATTTCCGTGGCGCAGAATAACGCCGGGCGGCTGCGGGCGCCGGTCGATTTCCGCCAGGGCGACTGGTTCGCTCCGGTAGCTGGCGAAAGCTTCGATCTGATCGTCTCGAATCCGCCCTATGTCGCCGAAGGCGACCCGCACCTCGAACGCGACGGCCTGCCTTTCGAGCCGCGCAACGCCCTGACCGACGGCGTATTGGAGGGCAACGGGCTGGCCTGCATCCGCCAGATCGTCGCCGCTGCCCCGGGCCATCTCAAGCCCTGCGGCTGGCTGCTCTTCGAGCACGGCTACGACCAGGGCGAAGCGAGCCGGAACTTATTAACCACCGCCGGGTTCAAATCGGCGTTCACCCACCCCGACCTGGCCGGCATTCCCCGTGTCTCAGGCGGCCAACTGTAATCTGGAGATAGCATGTCCGACGTTCAGCAACGCATCCACGCCACCGTAACCGGCAACCCCGTCGTCCTCTACATGAAGGGCGACGCCCAGTTCCCGCAATGCGGCTTTTCGGCCACTGCCGTGCAAATCCTCAAGGTTTGCGGCGTCGACGAATTCGTCACGGTCAACGTGCTGGCCGACGAGGAAATCCGCAATGGCGTCAAGGAATACGCCAACTGGCCGACCATTCCGCAGCTCTACATCAAGGGCGAATTCGTCGGCGGCTGCGACATCATGAAAGAGATGTACCAGACCGGGGAACTGCAGGAACTGCTGAAAGAACTGGCCTAAATCGGCCCATGCGGAACGCGCCGACGCCACTGGCGTCCGGCGCTGTTTCACTGTTCGTGGCGCCGCGCCCACCAGGACTGCAACAAGCCGCCGGCCACCATCGCCGCGAGAAACACCGGCACCTCGCCGTTCCCCAGGCCAAGGCCAGCCAGCGCCGGCCCCGGGCAATAACCCGCCAGACCCCAGCCCAACCCGAACAACACCGCACCAACAATCAGCGGCCAATCGATCGACTTGTTCGGCAACTCGGGAAAAGCCGGCTTGAACCACGGCCGCAAACGACGTGGCGCCAGTTGAAAACCAAGCAGCGACACCACGACGGCACCGCCAAGGACACCGGCCAAGGCCGGGTTCCAGTTGCCCGACCAATCGAGGAATCCAACCACCTCGCCGGGGTCGACCATGCCGGAAAGCGCCAGCCCGATACCGAACAACAGACCGGCCAGCAAACCCGAGAAAGCTTCCTGCACCCGGTGCTTCATGCCGGCACCCCCAACCAGTGGCGCAACAAGCTGGCGCAAAAGATGCCAGCCGCCATGAACGCCAGCACCGCCACCAGCGAACGCGGCGCCAGACGACCCAGACCGCACACCCCATGGCCGCTGGTGCAACCGCTGCCCAACCGGGTGCCCCAGCCGACCAGCAGGCCGGCGACGATTAGCCAGCCGATACCCGGATCAGGGCGCGTGACGATCCGCAAGGTGGGGAAAAGCCAGGCCACCAGGGCTGCCCCGGCAACGATACCGCCGAGGAAAAGCCAGCGCCAGGCGCCACCTTCCTTGAGTGCGCTGAAAAAAATGCCGCTGATGCCGGCAATGCGACCGATGCTGTAATAAAGCACGACCGCCGCCAGCCCGATCAGCAGACCGCCAAGTACGGCCGGCAGCGGCACCCCCAGAAACTGCAAGGCGAACCACACCGGGGCTTCGATTGGCGCACCGGTCATCGTTGGTGCAAAACCTTCTGTTCAGTCGATGTCGCCAATGCCGCTCCGTCCTGCCGATTACTTTCCGGCGGTGAATTCTTCGTAGGCGCGAACCGCTTCGGCGGCGTACATCAGGGTCGGCCCGCCGCCCATGTAGACGCAAACGCCCAGGGTTTCCATCAGTTGCTCGCGGGTCACGCCAAGACGGATCAGCGCCTTGACATGGAAGCCGATACAGCCGTCACAACGACAGGAGATGCCAATAGCCAACGCCAGCAGCTCCTTGTCCAGTTCGCTGAGGACACCGGCCTTCATCGCGCCGTTGTGCAGGGCGCTGAACCCCTGCATGGTGTCCGGGATTTCCTTGCGCAGGGTACCCAGCGCCTTGGTCAGGTCGGAAGTAATGGTGGAAAAAGACTTGCTGGCCATGCTGCACTCCTTTATATAAGTATTCTCTTATTTTATTGCATGGCCACATGCATTGCAATTCTTGGTCCGCCTACTGCGTCACCGCCTGCCAGCCGCCACCCATTGCCAGGTAGAGATTGATCATCGCCTGCAACTGCACCTGATGTGTCTGCGTATATTGCAGTTGGACGTTGAACAGGCTGCGCTCGGCATCGAGAACTTCGATAAAACTGGTGTAACCGTTGTCGTAACGCAGACGGGCCGTCGAGGCGTACTGTTGCAGCGCCTCTACCTGACGCTTCTGGGCCTTGAGCTGTTCGCGTGTACGATCCTGATTGACCAGCGAGTCGTTGACCTCGCGAAATGCCTCCTGGATCGTTTTCTGATAACCGAACAACGCCTGTTGCTGGACCGCTTCGGCCGACTGGACTTGCCCGGCAATCGCACCGGCGGTAAAAATCGGCATGCTTATCGGCGCACTGTACTGCCACACCTTGTTCTGGCTGTTGAACAAATTGCTGAAGCTGGGACTGGCATAACCCAAGAGTCCGGTGAGGGAAATCGTCGGGAAGTAAGCAGCCTTGGCAGCGCCGATCTGAGCATTGGCCGCGATCAGGTTCTGCTCGGCGCGCCGGATGTCAGGGCGACGTTCAAGCAAGTCCGAAGGCAAGCCGGCCGGGATGGCAGGCAGCGCAAACTGGTCGATCGCCTTGCCGCGCGCAATCGGCCCCGGATTGCGCCCAAGCAGCACACTGAGTCCGTTCTCCTGCTGGGCAATCGCCTTTTCCAGCGGCGGAATGCTGGCCAACGCCTCTTCGTACTGCGATTTGTTCTGACTCAGCTCAAGCAACGAAATGACGCCGCCCTCAAAACGCAATTTGAACAGTTCGTACGACTCGCCACGGCTCTTTGCAGTGGCCTTGGCAATCTCCAGCTGGCGATCCAGGCTGCGCAGGTTGGTGTACGCGCCGGCAACGCTACCGACCAGCGAGAGAACGACCGCGCTGCGACCCTCTTCGGTTGCGAGCAATTGCGCGCGTGCGGCTTCGGTCTGACGGCGAATGCGCCCCCAGATGTCGATCTCCCAACTCGCACCCAGGGCAATGTCGTAGCTGTTGTAGACGTTGTTGGCACTGGCGCCGACCACATCCGTACGGACGTTCTTTTGGCGGCTTGCCTCGTAACCCACACCGACCTGAGGAAAGAGGCCGGAGCGGACGAAGCCGTAACTCCCGGCAAATTCGTCGATGCGCGCCGTAGCGATCATCAAATCCTTGTTATCGCGCAGCGCCGTGGCGACCAGATCGTTGAGTACGGGGTCGCCAAACTGCTCCCACCAGGCGGCATTGGCGAGATCCTTCACTTCCGGTTCGCTAAGGCGCCAGGCGGCCGGGGCATCGACGGGGGGCCGTACGTAATCCGGCCCGACCATGCAGCCGCCGACGAGCAACGAAACCAGAGTCGCGAGCAGTGTCTTACGCATGGCCGTCACCCGCCTTTCCAGCCAGCTTTTCCGAGCCACTCTCCTTGTCGCCCCCATCCGCATGGCTGGCCACGCCGGTCGCACCCTTGTGTGAGCGTTTTTCGACGACATAGAAGGTCACCGGGATGATGAAGATGGCAATACAGGTTGCAGCCAGCATGCCGCCGATCACCGCGCTGCCCATGACCTGCCGCGACAGGGCGCCGGCACCGCTGGCAATGGCCAGCGGCACGCAGCCCAGGATGAAGGCAAACGAGGTCATCAGGATCGGTCGCAAGCGCAGTTGCGCACCCTTGAGCGTCGCCTCGACGAGTGTCAATTCACCCTTTTCGTATTCCATCTTGGCGAATTCGACGATCAGGATCGCATTCTTGGCCGCCAGGCCGATCAGCATCACCAAGCCGATCTGCGCATAGACGTTGAGCTCCTGTCCACGCAGCATCAGCGCAAAGAAGGCGCCAGCAACCGCGATCGGCGTGCCGAGCAGGACCGAGAACGGCAGCGACCAACTTTCGTACTGCGCCGCCAGGATCAGGAAGACGCAAAGCAGCGAGAAGCTGAAGATAAGCACCGGAGAAATGCCCTGCTGCGCCTTCTGCTCCTGGAACGACATGCCCATATAGTCGAACCCCATTTCCGGCGGCATCGTTTCGGCGAACACCTCCTCGAGCGCCCGCATGACCTGCGCCGAACTGAAGCCAGGTGCCGCCGACGCATTGATCTGCGAGCTGCGGTAGAGGTTGTAGCGCATCGTGAACTCAGGGCCGGAGATATTGCGCACCGATGTCAGTGCCGACAGCGGCACCGCCTCCCCCTTGTTGTTGCGCACGTAGAACTGGCCGACATTGTCGATGTCGGTCCGATAGTCGCCCTCTGCCTGGACATAGACCTGCCACTGGCGCCCGAAGCGATTGAAGTAGTTGATGAAGCCGCTGCCCAGGAAGCTCTGCAATGTCTTGTAGACGTCGCTTAGGTTGACGCCCTGCTTGAGCACCTTGTCCTGGTCCACTTCGAGGAACAACTGTGGAACGGTTGGGCGGAAGGTCGTCGACACGCTGGCGAATTCCGGACGTTTTTTCGCCGCTTCGATGAACTTGGTGGTGTTCTCGGCGAGGAAGGCGATGTCCTTGCCGGCGCGATCCTGAAGAATGAAAGTCGCCCCACCCGAGGTGCCTACCCCCTGGATGGCCGGTGGCGGAAAGGCAAAAGCGACGGCGCTACTGATGCCGCCGAGCTTTTTGGTCAGCTCAGCCTTGATCGCGGTGTATTGCTCCTCGGGCTTCTTTCGCTCCGCCCAGTTTTCGAGCGTGATGAAGAAGAAGGCGCTGTAAGTGTTCGTCACCTGGCTCAACAAACTGTAGCCGACAACGGTCGTCACGTACTTGACACCGGGCGTCGACATGATCAGATCTTCGGCCTGGCGAGCGACCTCAGAGGTACGCTGCAGCGAAGAGGCATCGGGAAGCTGGACTGCGGCAAAAACGTAACCCTGGTCTTCATCGGGCAGGAAGCCGGACGGAACGACCTTGCCGAAGAATCCGATACTCGCGGCAACGGCCCCCAGGAAAATCATGCTGATCAGGCTCCGGCGAATCGCGATCCGGCAAATACCGACATAACCGCCGGTGACCTTGGCAAATATTCTGTTGAACCCGTCGTAGAACCTCTGCAGCGGCCCGCTGCCCTTGACCTTGGGCTTCAGCAGCATGGCACAAAGTGCCGGGCTCAGCGTCAGCGCGTTGAAGGCGGAGATGATCACCGAGATGGCGATGGTTACCGCGAACTGCTGGTAGAGCTGGCCGGTAATCCCGGGAATGAAGGCGGTCGGCACGAAAACGGCGGCCAGGATGACGGCGATGGCAATCACCGGGCCGGTCACTTCCTCCATGGCCCTGAGCGTCGCCTCCTTTGGCGTCATGCCTTGCTCGATGTGGTGCTCCACCGCTTCGACGACCACGATTGCGTCATCAACGACCAAGCCGATGGCCAACACCAGGCCGAACAGCGACAGCGTATTGATCGAGAAACCGAACAGCGGGAAGAGCATGAAGGTACCAACCAGCGATACCGGCACCGCCAACAGCGGAATCAGCGTCGCTCGCCAGCCCTGCAGGAAAAGGAAGACGACGATCATCACCAGTACCAGCGCCTCGAACAGCGTGTGCTGGATTTCCTTGATCCCCTCGGTCACCGACAGGGTGGTGTCGAGAGCAACGACATAGTCGAGGTCGGGCGGGAAGCTTTGCTTCAGCTTCTCCATCAGCTTCTTGGCGCCGTCAGCTGCGTCGAGGGCATTTGCGCCCGGCATCAGGTAGAGGGCGATAAGGGCAGCGGGCTTGCCGTTTAGGCGCCCCTGCTGGCTATAGGTCTGGGCGCCGAGCTCAATGCGGGCGACGTCGCCGACGCGAACGATGGACCCGTCCGGGTTGGCACGCAACACGATCTTGCCGAAATCCTCGACATTCGCCAGCCGCCCCTGAGCACGTACGGCGTAGGTAAACTCCTGGCCAGGAGGCACCGGCTCTGCACCGATCGTGCCCGCCGGATTGACGGTATTCTGGGCGTTGACCGCATTGATGATTTCCGGGATCGTGATATTCAGCTTGGCCAATTGGTCGGGCCTGACCCACAAGCGCATCGCGTACTGGCCGGCGCCGAACACGGTGACGCTGGCTATGCCCTTGATCCGCGTCATCTGATCGTTAATATTGATGTACGAATAATTGGCAAGAAAGACGTTGTCGTAGGTGCCGTTCGGCGAGTAGAGCGCGAACATGATCAGCGGAGACGAGGTCGACTTGGAGACTGTGACACCGTAGTTGCGAACATCCGCCGGAAGTTGCGACTCTGCCTGACCCTGGCGCATCTGGGCCAGCAACTGGTCGGTATTGGCGTTGGTGCCCAAAGCAAAATTGACGTACAAGGTCGACTGGCCGTTGTTGGCGTTGATCGAGTACATGTAATCCATGTTGTCGACGCCCGACATCTGTTGCTCGATCGGCGTCGCGACAGACTGTTCGACAGTCAGCGCGTCGGCACCAGTGTATGTGCTGCTGACCTGAATCGCCGGCGGAACGATGTCCGGGAACTGGGCGATCGGCAACCCCGACATGGAAACCAGACCGACGATGGTCATCAGGATTGAGATGACCATGGCCACGATCGGCCGGTTGATGAAAAACTTTGACATGAGCGCTTACCCCTTGGCGGCCGGCATTGGCGCAGCAGCCTTCTCGGTGGGCGCTCCGGCAGCGAAAGGCTTCGGCACCACGGTCGCACCCGGACGCGCTTTCTGGGTCCCCTCGGCGATCACCTGCTCGCCCGGCTGCAGCCCCTTGGAGATGACCCATTCCGTGCCGACTCGTTCGCCGACCGTCACCGGCCGGATATCGACCTTGTTGTCGGCGCCGACCACCGCCACCAGATACTTGCCCTGGACTTCGGTAACCGCCCGTTGCGGCACCAGCAACGCACCTTTCTCGACCGACATGGTGGCTCGCACCCTGCCGTACTGGCCCGGACGCAACAGATTGTCCGGATTGGCGAACAATGCAGCGACCTTGAACGTGCCGGTCGACACGTCGACCTGCCGGTTAAGCACGGAAACCTTGCCGGGATGAGGATAGAGCGAGCCATCCACCAGGAAGAGTTCGAGCGGAACCCGCTCCGGTTTGCTGCCAGCCGCAAGCGCAGCGTTGGCAATCTTGAGATACTCGCGCTCGCTGATATTGAAATAGACCTTGATCGGATCGACCGTCGATACCGTCGTCAATTCGGTTGCCATGCTCGGGCTAAGCAGGTCGCCGATCTGCGCCTTGGCGATTCCGGCGATACCCGTGACCGGCGAGGTGATTTTTGTGAATCCAAGATTCAGCTTCGCAGTCTTCAGCGAGGCTTCGGCAGCCTCCAGTTGGGCCTTGGCCGAAAGATAAGTGCCGGTCGCGTCATCCAGATCCTTCTGGCTGACCGCATTGACCGCAGCCAGTGGCTTGATGCGAGCCAGATTGGCACTCGCCGTTTCGTAACGAGCAACCTGCTGGGCACGCAGCCCCTTGGCTTCTTCAACAGCCGCCTCGAAAGTACGCGGGTCGATTTCGAAAAGCGGCTGCCCCTGTTTCACCAGGTCGCCTTCACGGTAGTTCTGCTTGATCAGGTAGCCAGTCACCTGAGGGCGGATGACAGCATTGACGTTGCCGTCAAGGGAGCCGATCCATTCCATGTAAACCGGCACATCGCGCTGCGCGACGGCAACGACCTCAACGGTTGGCGGTGTCGGTGGGGGCACGGATTTTTCGCCGCAAGCAGCCAGAGTCAGGCTGAAGATCAGGGTCGAGGCAATCAGGGATGGCTTCATGTCATTCTCGGCGAGTGCTTATTGAGTGGATAGGAATACTAACGCATACAAAAACCTGAAACCATACAAAAAAGGACAGCCGCTGAGATACCTCAACCCGGATCGGCGCCCCCGTAGCCAGGGCTACTCTCCGGCAGGCCGCTAGCCCGCGCCGCGCTCTCCGGCACGCCATTGAGACGGCGTCATACCACTCCAGCGCCGGAATGCTCGCGCAAAGGCACTTGCATCCGCATATTCGAGAATCACTGCGATCTGCTTGATTTCGACATCCGTATTTTCGAGCATCTGGCGGGCAATTTCGAAACGCCCCTCATCCACAAGACGCTGGAAACTGGTTCCGGAAGCATTGAGCCGACGGCTCAGGGTACGTCTGTGCATCGAAAAGAGAGAGGCGATCTGCTCGGCCTCTGCATGACCGGAGGGAAGCACCCGTCGCAATACGGCCCGCACCTTTTCCTGCACGTCGCTGCGAGACATCTCGAGGGCGTCGATCTGTTCCTGGAACATCCGGCGCAACTCCACGTCCGCACCCGCCACGGGGGCACACAGCCAATTTACCGGGAACACCACACCATTGTGCTCCGCATCGAATCGTAGCGGCGCCCGGAAGAACTGCTGGAACGGCCTGACATCCTCCGGCCGACGGTGGGCAAAGAGAATTTCAACGGGCTTCCAGTCCGGACCGCACAGATCGCGCAGGATATTGAAAATTACCGCGACAGCACCATCCCCCAACTGGTCGGTCGCTTCGACCAGCGACTCATAGACATCGTAGCTCATCGTCGCCGTATGCTCGCTGACCGCAAGCGTCGTTACCGCGCCCCGGACATGATGATGCAGATAGCGGACAAGGCTGTGAAGCGCACTGCCAACGTCAGACGAGTGTTGTGTCAGGAGCCCAACCAGCCCCAGCGAGTGCAGACCACCCCGCTCACCGATCAAAAGGCCGAAGTGACGGCAACCGGTTCTCTCCACACAGCGCTTGACCAGACGGCTCCGTAGCGCGAAGGATATTGGATTATCCGGGTCACGGAACTGCTCCGGCGTCAGCCCGACTTCGGCCATCACCGCCGCCGGACTCTCGCCAAGCTCCTGCAGGAGCGCCGGAATCACCTGCGCCGCACCGATACGAACAGTGACATCCCGGTCGGTGCGAAGCACCATCGACGTCTCCGGTTCGTTCAAGTCTCGATTCGCTGGTTTCATGGGGATAGGGTAGGTGAATTTGTCCAGAAATGTCCAGCGCAAGCGGCAGCGCCATGTTTTCATAGAAGACAATCAAGCACCCGACTGACCGACTGGCCAGCGAACCCGATCATCCATTCTTGACACAGAGAGGAACAACATGGAATCCAGAAGCGTTGGTGCAAAAATGAAGGTCGTCATCGTCGGCGGCGTTGCCGGTGGTGCCTCGTGCGCAGCACGCCTGCGCCGGCTGGACGAAAACGCGGAAATCCTGATGGTCGAGCGCGGCCCGTATGTTTCGTATGCGAACTGCGGCCTGCCCTACCATGTCGGCGGCGTCATCGAAAAGGAATCGAGCCTGTTGGTGGCTACGGCGGACACTTTCCGCTTCATGTTCAATATCGATGTCCGAACCAATTGCGAAGCAATCAGGATACTGCCCGAGAGCAAGACCATCGAACTGCGCAACGTCCTGACGGGCGAAGTAACGAGCGAGCCGTACGACAAGCTGGTGCTGTCGCCAGGAGCGAAGTCGGTGCGCCCCCCTTGCCGGGAATCGATCTGCCGGGAATATTCCAGGTGCGAACCGTGCCGGATGCGCGGGCGATCCGCGAATGGGTCGAGCGCGGTTCGCTATTCCTTGCCGGAATGGACAAATACTGCGGGTTTCAGGCTGCCCGGCCGAAAACCCGGGCAGTGGTGATCGGCGGCGGTTTCATTGGCCTCGAAACCGCTGAAAATCTGGTACATCGCGGCTTCGACGTGACGCTGGTCGAAATGCTTGATCAAGTCCTCGCGCCACTCGATCCGGAGATGGCCGCTATCGTCGAGGATCACGTCGAACGGCATGGTATCCGGCTGGCACTCAACGACGGCGTGGCCGGTTTCCAGCAAGCGGCCAACGGCGCACTCGACGTACTGACAAAATCCGGCAAGACCTACACTACCGACATCGTGATCGTGGCCCTCGGCGTCCGCCCCGATACCGAACTGGCCCAGACGGCTGGCCTGGAAATCGGTCAGCGCGGCGGCATCCGTGTCGACGAGCAGATGCGAACCAGCAACCCGGACATTTTTGCTGTCGGCGATGTCGTCGAGGTCAGGGATTTCGTAACCGGCGAATGGAGCCTCATCGCACTGGCCGGCCCGGCCAATCGTCAGGGACGCATCGCCGCCGACGTGATTGCCGGGCGCCAGTCCCGCTTCCGTGGCACCCAGGGCACATCCATCATCGGCCTGTTCGACGCTGCAGCGGCCTGGGTCGGCGCCAGCGAAAAGACGCTGAAGCGCCTCGGCGATACCGACTACGAAAAAACCTATCTTTATCCGAATTCCCACGCTGGCTATTACCCCGGCGCCAAGCCGATTCCCCTGAAGGTTCTGTTCCGGAAGTCGGATGGGCGAGTGCTGGGCGCCCAGGCCGTGGGCATGGATGGGGTGGACAAGCGGATCAGCGCGCTGGCCATGGCGATTCAGATGGGGGCCACGATCTACGATCTCGAAGAAGCCGAACTCTGCTATGCGCCGCAATTCGGCAGCGCCAAGGATCCGGTCAACTTTGCCGGGATGGTTGCAGCGGACATCCTCCGTGGCGACATGCCTGTCGCCCACTGGAATGCGCTCGGTGACGATTTCCTGCTCGACGTGCGAGAACCCGCAGAGCTGGCTGTGGAAAGCGTTCCCGGAGCACTCAATATTCCGCTCGGACAACTACGAACACGGCTTGGCGAGTTGCCCCGCGACAAGGAAATCGTCGTCATCTGCCGCTCCGGGGGCCGTGCGTACTACGCCACCCGCGTACTGCTGCAAAACGGCTTCAGTGCGCGGACGATTGCCGGCGGCATGTTGTCCCGGGTTCACGCCAGCCAGTTGACGAACTGACCCGATACGCGAAGCATCCAGGCGAAAATCCGCGCCTGCCGTCAGACATGGGCAGCGGCAGGCACTAATTAGGCAGGAATGAGTGCCGGGTCATGGACAATACAGAGAAGACATCGATGAACTGGCGAGACAGAATACTTCACGAAATTGGTGAATACTTGGTCAACGTCATCTACCTCGCACTCGTATTCGCCGCCTTCACCCAGTACCGAAGGCTCCTGCTCGCAGCACATGACATCATCTACACGAATTACTGGGTGGCGCTGATCCAGGCCCTGATTTTCGGGAAGGTCATCATGGTCGGCGCACTGTTTCGACTGGGCCGCAATCTAGAGCAAAAGCCGTTGATCGTCCCCACCCTCTACAAGGCTGTCGTCTTTACTTTTCTTGTCGTCGTATTTCACCTTGTCGAACACGCAATCAAGGGGCTTTGGCAGGGAAATACCCTGGCAGGAAGCCTCGTGGCCTTTCTGGAACAGGGGCGTCACGAACTGCTCGCTGGCTCTCTGGTCATTTTTGTGGCCTTGATCCCCTTCTTCGCAGTCAAGGAACTTGGGCGCGTGCTGGGCAAAGACAGGATTGGTACTCTTTTTTTCCGAAAGCGAGTCGCTGAATGAAACAGAATACTTTTTGGGCACTTGCACTGACTGTGACCCTGCTTCCCGCCGCAATCGCCCAGCAATATGTCTATCCGGCGAAGGGGCAGTCGCCGCAGCAGCAGAAAAGTGACGAGGCCGCCTGCCGTTCGTGGGCAATACAGCAATCGGGCTACGATCCGGCAAAACCACCGCCGAAGCAAGCCGTCGCGACACCGCCAACGACAGCAACCGGCACAACCCCCGGCGCAGGCCTGCGCGGTGCAGCGCGCGGCGCGGTGGTGGGCGAGATCGTCGGCGGAGATGCCGGCACCGGCGCTGCGGTTGGTGCGGCTGCCGCGCGCGGACAAAGCCGGCGCCAGAATGCAGCCGCCACTCAGCAAGCCCAACAGCAACAGCAGGCAGCCACGCAGCAGCAACAAGCCGCATTTGGCAGAGCGCGCGCCGCATGCCTGGAAGGACGCGGGTATACCGTCAAATAATCCCAAGCTCGTCTGCATCGGAGACACTTGCGCAGCATTTCGGGCAGACATCGACCGCCTGACCATTTTTTCTTTCCATTCTCATGAGGATTGCCATGAACAAGATTTCCACCCTTCTCGCCGCCGCCATGCTCTCGCTGCCGCTGCTGGCTCACGCCCAACAAGCCCCGCAGGCGGTCGTCGCCGCCACTTCGTCACAGGGCAAAGGGGCCGTGGCGGAAGCTGTACAACTGCAGGGAAAAGTAAAATCGGTCAACAAGAAGGCGCGCAGCATCGTTGTCGTGGGCGCCACGGGCGGCGCGATATTGCTGACACTCGGAGAGGAAGCACGGAACTTTGACCAGATTCGCGTCGGCGATCTGGTCACCTTGACCTATGTCCAGGCCTTGGCGCTCGAACTTCGCAAGGTCAACAACATGGGCATCCGCGAGCGCGTCGAATCCGAGCAAACGCAGCGTGCTCCGCTGGGTGAAAAGCCGGCGGGTTCTGTCGAGCGCTCCGTCCGCGTGATCGCCAACGTGGTTGCGGTCAACCCGAAGGCCCAGACCGTCACGTTGCGCGGCCCCAAGCGAACCATCGAACTGGTAGTCAATAATCCGGCCCAACTCAAGGAAATCAAGGTGGGCGACCAGGTCGAGGCGCATTATATCGAGGCTGTTGCCATTGAAGTCAGCGCTGCTCCCCGCCGCTAGTAGGACTGCCGACGTGATGCCGAGCGGTGCGCGCAAGTTGTAAAGATCGTCATAGAGGAAGTCAAACATGACCACGAAGACCAGCAAACACGGGAGCTCATCTCCCGGCGGCCCCCAGGAAAACATGATCGACGGCATCAATGCTGCCGTGAAAACCTGGGGGCCTGCCGGCGAGTACATGCTCGACGCCATGCAGCGCACCATCCTGTATTGGGATCTGATGCGCCGGAGCAGCGAGCAGCACGAGATACAGAAGGCACAGGCGGTGCCCAATGTGTTGAAATTCGACGCCGAACTGGTCCTCGACGCCCGCACTTTCAAGCGGCCGGCCAATTACCTGCTGGTACGCATCAAGCCGCCTAAGGATGTGACCATCGATCCGCAGAAACGCCCCTTCGTGGTGGTCGACCCGCGAGCCGGGCACGGCCCGGGCATTGGCGGCTTCAAGGCTGACAGTGAAATCGGCATGGCGATGGCGGCGGGACACCCCTGCTACTTCGTCGGCTTCACGCCCGAGCCAATGCCGGGTCAGACCATCGAAGACATCATGCATGCCGAGGCGGCATTCCTTGAGAAGGTCATCGCGCTGCACCCCGGCGTGGACGGCAAGCCTTGCGTTATCGGCAACTGCCAGGCCGGCTGGGCGGTGATGATGCTGGCTGCAACACGGCCGGAACTGTTCGGCCCGATCATCGTTGCCGGCTCCCCGCTGTCCTACTGGGCTGGGGTCAAGGGTGAAAACCCGATGCGCTACACCGGTGGCCTGGCCGGCGGCAGCTGGATGACGGCGCTGACCAGCGACCTCGGTCACGGCAAGTTCGACGGCGAACATCTGGTCAAGAACTTCGAGAACCTCAACCCCGCCAACACCCACTGGACCAAACGTTACGACATCTGGTCGAACGTCGACAAGGGCGGCGAACGCTTCCTGGAGTTCGAGAAGTGGTGGGGTGGTCACGTCAATCTCAATGCCGAAGAAATCCAGTGGATCGTCGATCAACTTTTCGTCGGCAACAAGCTGTCTACCGCCCAGATCGTCACCGACGACGGCGAGCGCATCGACCTGCGCAATATCCGCTCGCCGATCATCTGCTTCTGCTCCAAGGGCGACAACATCACGCCGCCGCAACAGGCCCTGGGCTGGATCGCCGATCTTTACGCCACCGATGACGACATCCGCGCCTGCGGCCAGACCATCGTCTATGCCATCCACGAAAGTGTCGGCCATCTCGGCATTTTCGTCTCGGGCAGCGTCGCCAAGAAAGAGCATCAGGAATTCACGTCCAACATCGACCTGATCGACGTCCTGCCGCCCGGCATCTACGAAGCGGTAATGACCCCAAAGAATGAAACGGTGGTCAATTCGGAACTTGTCGTCGGCGACTGGCTGGTGCGTTTCGAGCCGCGCAAACTGGACGACATCCGCAACATCGTCCAGCCCAGCGTCGAAAACGACCGCCTCTTTGCCACCGTGCAGCGGGTCTCGGAGATCAATCTCAACCTCTATCGCACCCTCTTCCAGCCACTGGTTCGCGCGGCCGTAGACAGCCCGGCGACCGCCTGGATGAAGAAGGCGATGCCGCCCCTGCCCGATACCGACCCCTTCGCGGCAAGCAACCCGCTGATGCGCCAAGTTGCGCAAATGGCCGATCAGGTGCGCCAGCATCGCCAGCCCGCCACCCCGGACAACCCCCTTCTGGCATGGCAGGCCAACTTCTCGGAAATGATGATCGCCGCCCTCGACGGCTACCGCGATCTGCGCGACAAGACGCTGGAGCAGATCTTCCTCGCCACTTACAGTTCGCCGCTATTACAGGCCATGGTCGGATTGCCGGCCGGCGACGAAAGCCCGCGTCAGCGACCGGGGCTCGCCCCGGAACGCCGCGCCTTCATCGAACAGCGCATCGGCGAACTGAAATCGCGATTGGCCGTGGGTGGTTTGCGCGAAGCGACGATCCGCAGCCTGGTCTATATCGGCATGGCCGGCGAAGGGGTGGACGAACGCGCCTTCAACGAACTGCGGAAGATTCGTGCCGAAAACAAGGGTATGACGCTGGCGGAGTTCAAGCAAACCCTGCGCGAACAGTTCTTCGGGCTGCTGCTTGACCCGGATGCGGCGCTTGCCGCCATCCCGGCCATGCTGCCGGCCGATCCTGCCATCCGCACCAAGGCGCTCGAAATCCTCCGGCAAACGGTTCATGCCACCGGCAAGGCCAGCGGCAAACGGGCCGAACGTCTGGCGCAAGTAGAAAAGCTGTTTGCTGCGGTCGACCCGGAATAAGAGGCAAAAAAGCCTCCTGCAACAGGCTCTGTTCAACGGGGTTTTCGCCCCCTGCGGAGCCGCTTGAAATCGAGAAATGGAAAGAGAAATATGAACAAGATGCGTTGGCTGCATGTGCTGGTTGTCTGTACGACCCTGTTTGTTTCGGCCTGCCAGTCATCCGGCCAGGCGCCCGAAAAAGAAAACCTGAGCAACGCAGAAGTATTGGATCGCCGCCGGCAAATTATCGACATGTCGAAGCTTGCCCTCGACAAACTGCACGCCGAAAACCCGGCCACGAAGGCCGAGATTCAGGCCGCGCACGGCTATGCGGTATTCGACGTCAGCACCGTCAATGCACTGGTGCTGGTCGGCGCGCGCGGGAAAGGCGTCATCGTCGATAACAAGACCGGCAAACGCACTTTCATGCGGACAACGCGCGGTGGCACCGGCCCCGGAATCGGCTATCAGCGTCTCTACCAGGTCTTCGTCTTCAAAAGCGAGGCGGCCCTTGCCCAGTTCAAAGTCGGCGACAGCGCCGGTGCCGACGTCTCCGGCTCTGCCACGCTGGGCACCTCCGGAAAACAGTACTCGCTCAATCCGTACATCACCGTCTACCAGGTCAGCGAAAAGGGTTATGCGGTACAGGCAAACTGGGGCGGCACGGCTTATCTCGTCGACCCCGACCTGAACTGATTCGCCCCGGAGCCTACCCGTGCCACGGCAGCACGAACGCTTTGGTGGCCTGACGCTCGCCATCTGGCTGCTTGCAGCAGCCCTTTCCTGGGGAGCGTCGGCCTCGGCCGCCGATTTTGGCAGCAAGGGCGGCCCCGAGCCGGCCAACATCGACGAGTTGGCTTCGCTGCTGCATCGGGAGCCGTACGACCTGGAATTGCTGATCAGTTTCGGCACTTCCAAGGGCGGCTCGGCGGGCCATCTCGCCCTCGGCATTCGCGGTGCGGGGCCCGGCGACGACCTGGTTTACTCGGCCAATTTTTACGCCGACCGGGCGCCGAAGCACGAAAACGGCTATTACAACCGCGAGTTGATGATTGGCATCCCGAAAAATGAGTATCTGTTCAGGACGACCTCCTCGATTGACGGCGACACCTCGTTCGGCCTCGATTTCGGCGAAATCTACAAACGCTCGGTCATCGGCGTGCGCGTCCACGGGGTGCCGGCGGAAGAGAAGGATGCGCTGACAGCTTACTTCCGGCGCATCAACGACGACTATCGCGCACAGGCCAGAAATACCGAATACCACGATGGCGAGATCAAGTACGACTACATGCGCCTCAACTGCGCCAAGACCATTGGCTCGGCATTCAGGTTCGGTGCCGGATACGAAGACCTCGACGTCACCAGCGCCAAGCTGCTCACCCGTCGGCGCGTGGTGGTCGCGGCCAAGGCCAATATTCCGACCGAAATGGCGATGAAACTCGTCAAGGCGTGGGCCAAGCGCGGCTATGCGATGGATGCCGTGCTCTACAGGAAATACGGCGCCTCAACCTACATCGACCCCCTTGAGGAAGAAAAAATCGCGTTCAAGGATTTGCCCAATCGTTTCCCCTCCGTCCTGTCCCGCGATTTTCGTCGTGAAGCTGGCGAGTACAAGGACTTCGACAACCTCTTCGCGATGTACCTCCTCTACAACATGGCTAGGTACAGCGTGCGCATTAACGAGCAGACGCAGTTGCTCGAAATCGACAAATCCAAGACCCCGATGGCTTACCCGGAAGCCGCTGAACTGGCCGCCCGCAGCGCCAGGACGAACAGCGACCTCTTTCGCCGACGCACCACCGCTCCGCTTGAAGGCACAGAAACCGGAAAAACCGCAGACGACACACAGGTCTTTGACTTCCCCGAAAACACTGACGACAGGGCCGGAGGTATTTCCGGCACAGTGGAAAAACCGCTTCCCGCTCGCTAGAACGCCGAGCCGGAGCAGGCTGAGTAAAACCCCTTTTGTATTTTGTTTGCCTGATCGATTTCAGCATTTCCCGGATATTCTCCACGTCGACCGCAAACTCCATTTCAGGCAAGGCACCATGAAGACTCCGCACTCGCTAGAACAACCTGCCAGCACGGCGAATACCCAAGCACCGGGCTCCGCCGGCCGTTCCTGTACCTGGCGCACCGTGGCAGGCAGTCTGATGGCGCTGGCCCTGCTTGCCGGTAGCGTTGCAGCAGCGGAACGCCCACGTGTCGGCTTGGTTCTTGGCGGAGGCGGCGCGCGTGGCGCGGCGCACATCGGCGTGCTTGAAGTCCTTCGCGAAAACCGGGTGCAGATCGACTGTGTCGCCGGCACCAGCATGGGCGGGCTGGTTTCCGGCGCTTTCGCTGCGGGCCTGACCCCCGAAGAGATGATGACGGCCATGGGGAAAGCCAACTGGCGCGACATGTTCAGCGACTCGCCGGCGGCTTCGGACGTCAATCCACGGGCGCGCAACATCTCCCGTCGCTACCTGCCTGGTTCGGAAGTCGGCATCAATGACAAAGGGGCAAATCTGTTGCCGGGCGTGGTTGGGGGCCAGAAGATCAAGCTCTTCTTCAACCGGCTGGTGCACAGCGAATATGGCGACCCACAGATCGAACAACTGAACATGCCGACGACCATCGTCGCTACCGATCTGGTCAGCGGCGACAAGGTGGCACTGCGCAAGGGCAGCCTGACCAAGGCAATGCGTGCCAGCATGTCGGTGCCGGGGCTGATGGCCCCGGTCGAGTCGGGTGGCACACTGCTAGTCGATGGCGGCCTGGTAGACAACGTGCCGATCGACGAGGTGCGCAAGAGTTGCAACCCGGACATCGTGATCGCCGTCAACGTCGGCTCGCCGCTGCTCCAGGCCAAGCAAATTGGTTCGCTGCTCTCGGTCGCCGCGCAGATGGTCAACATCCTGACCGAACAGAACGTCACCCGCTCACTGGCGACCCTGAAGCCGACCGACATCTACATCAAGCCGGATCTCGACGGGATTACCGCCGGTGACTTCGAACGCTATGCCGAAACGGCCAAACGCGGGCGGGAAGCGGCGCTGGCCGTGGTCGAACAACTGCGCAAGCTGGACGTGGGGCAGCCGCGCTACGACCAGTGGTGGGCGAGCGTCGTACCCGATCGGAGTAGCAAGCCGGTGGTCGATACCGTCGAATTCGCCGGCCTCGAACGCGTCGACGCCAACGTTCTGATGCCACGCTACAAGAAACACCTCGGCCAGCCCCTCGATACCGGCAAAGTCGAAACCGACGTCATGCGCACCTTTGGCGACAGCGAATTCGACTCCGTCGATTACTCGCTGCTGACGACCCGCGAGAAGAACATCTTGCGCATCACCCCCATCGAGAAAGAGTTTGGTCCGAACTACCTGCGCTTCGGCCTGGAACTCGAAACAGTTGCCGGTCGCACGGCAGACTTCAATCTGCGCGCGGCTTATCACAAGACCTGGATCAACAGCCTCGGCGCCGAATGGCTAACCACTGTCCAGGTCGGTCACCAGCCGGGAATCGCCACCGAGTTTTACCAGCCGCTCGACAAGGAACATCGCTATTTCGTCGAGGCGGCGGCCAGTTATGGCCGCAAACCGATCGGCATCTATCAGGACAACAAGGAGCTGGCAACCTACAACGTCGACGAAGCGCGGCTGGCGCTCAATGCCGGCATCAATGTCGGTCTTCTGGGCCCGGTTCGCCTCGGCTGGATCGAGCGCCAGCGGGAAGCCAGCAGCGAGACCGGGACCCTGGCACTGGAGAGCGCCAGCAAGCGTTTCGGCGGCTGGCAGGCCAGCGTGTTTTTCGATCAGTTCGATCGCCTCTACGTACCGACGGAAGGCTGGTGGGCCGTCGGCAACTATTTCAACTCGCCCAGCGAAGGCTACAGCCGGGCAGAACTCGACCTGCGGGCAGCGGGGCACTTCAACGACCTGATCTTCCTTGGCCGCCTCTACGGGGCCGGGGCCCCGAGCGGCACGATACCGGGCTACGACCCCTTCAAGATGGGCGGCTTCCTCAACATGTCCGGTTTTGTCAGAGATCAGATCATCGGCAGCTCGGTCGCCTATGGCAGCATCCGGGTCGAGAAGATCATCGGCGAGTTGCCACTCGGACTGCGTGGCGACATGCGGATCGGCATGGCGCTGGAATCCGGCAGGGTCGGCGGGCGCTTTACCGAGACAAACCTGAACGGCTGGCAGAACAACCTCGCCGTTTACATCGGCGGCGAGACACCACTTGGCCCCGTCTATGCCGCCTATGGCTACGCGCCCAACGGCATGTCGAACATCTTCGTGTATTTCGGTACGCCTTAAGTATCCGGGTGAGCACGTGGTGGACTCGCCAATGTTGTGCGGGGATACTAAGGCACCTGATATTGATAGCGATACACGTGCCCCGCGTACCCACCATCATCCTCCTCCGTCCGCTGTTCAGCGCAAGGCACATCGCTGCCGCGACGCTGATTATCCTGGCAGCGACCGTCAATGCGGTGGCAGCGATCCCCGGCATTCCCGGAACCGCTGCCGCCCCCAAAACAGCGGCGGCCAAGCCCGCCGCACCGGACCAACGCACCCAGACCCAGGAACAGTTGGCCGAAGCTCGCCGCCAGCTGGAGGCGAGCGGTGCCCCCGTGGAAAGCGACAGCCTGACGACTGAGCGTCAGCGTGTGCTTGAGCGCATGGTCGTCGCCTACGGCGAGCGCCTCAAACTGCTCGACGATCTCGACACCTTGCGCAAAACCCATCCCTATACGCTGAACCAGCAGCGCTTTACCGCCGAGTTCGCCGGTCCGCCGCCCTACTCCGCGATTCGCGTCGACGAGTTACGCCAGGAGTTCAACGCCGGGCGCGAACGTCTGCAAAGTCAGGCCTCGACAGCACGCGCACTGGACAGCCAGAAACGCGCGCAGATCGAAGCCCAGCGCCGCGCCGCCGAAGCGCTCCGCCTGGCCGAGGATCGTCTGGCGCGCGCCCGCAGCGATGAGGAAATCGAGCGCGAACGTCACAACCGCGACCTGGCGGCCCTGCGCCTCAAATTGAACGATGCCGAACTGGCCAACATCGCCCTCGGTGAGGAACTGGTCCAGGCCGAAATCGCCGGCCTGCAGACGACCAGTGCCGACCTGCAAGCCCTGATCGAGCGCGTCCTGCCCGGACAACGCCTGAGCGAAGAAGAGGCCGAGCAGCAACAGGCACGGCTACGCGACATGACAGCGAAGCTGGCTGGCGAACTGGACCGCCGCATCGCCGAAAACACCCGCCGCGCCGCAGAACGCGAGCAACTCGCCAAATCCCTCGCGGGTGCCGAACCCGTTATCGACGACGCACGCCGCCTCAAGCTGCTTGACGAAGCACTGGAAACCGACCGCGTCGTTCTGATGACTTTGAACTGGCTGCAAACCCTGACCCAGATCGTCAGTGACGCCTGGGTACAACGCTACCGCGGCCTGTCGACAGACGACGCACAGACCCGGCTTGCCGTTACCACTGTGCTCAGCCGGATCCGCGAGGAACTGCGTACGCGCAAACCTCTTTTCGACGACCTGCAGGCGGCGGCCCAGGTCGCTGTGCGCGAGCAGGAACTGCGCATCGACGGGACAACGCTCGATGCCGCTGCCGCCACCTACGAATCGGCAATCCTTGGCAGCCTGAAACAGCGTCTGCAGGCATATCAGCGTATCAACCAGGCGGCGGAACGTTTCGACCGCCAGCTCGAACGCTGGCTGACCGGCGACTTCGGCTACGCCGGTGAAGGCACGAGCAGCTATTGGACAGTCACTGCTCTGCAGATCGCCGAAAAGCTCAAGCAGGTGTGGAATTTCGAAATGTTCGCCGTCGAGGACTCGACGCTCGTCGACGGCAAGACGGTCACCGTCACCTACGGCGTGACCATCGGCAAAAGCTTCGGCGCCCTGCTGCTGTTCGTTTTCGGCTACTGGCTGTTCTCGCGCCTGGCACGTCGGCTGCAACGGATCATGGTCGAGCGCTTCGGCGTCAATCAACAGGTAGCCAGCGTCATTCGCCGCTGGGCAATGATTTCGCTAGCCGTCGTGCTGATTGTCTTCATCCTCAACTTGGCGCGCATTCCGTTGACTGTTTTCGCCTTCATGGGCGGCGCCTTGGCCATCGGTATCGGCTTCGGCACGCAGACGATCATCAAAAACGTTATCAGCGGCATCATCATTCTCTTCGAGCGCAAAATCCGGGTCGGCGACATCATCGCACTGGGTGGCATGACCGGTCATGTCACTGCCGTCGACCTGCGTGCCTCGACGGTGCGCGGTTTCGATGGCGTCGAAGCGCTGGTGCCAAATTCAAGCTTTTTGGAAAACCAAGTAGTCAACTGGACTTACTCCAACGCCCAGATTCGCCGCGAGATCCGCATCGGCATCGCCTACGGCTCGCCAGTGCATGAGGCCGCCGACATCATCGCGGGCTGTGCTGAGGATCACGGGCAGGTCCTGAAAGAGCCGCCCCCTGCCGTGTTCTTCGAGGACTTCGGCGACAGCGCATTGATCATGGCCCTGGTTTTCTGGGTCGAACTTGGGCCGAACACCGTCAGCCGCAAAATCGACAGCGATCTGCGCTATGCGATGGAAAAACGGCTGGCCGCAGCGGGAATTGCAATTCCCTTCCCGCAGCGCGACCTCCGCCTGAGCCTTGGTGAAGCGCTGCCGGTAAAAATCGTGCCTCCGACCGACAACGTCTCGGCGCCCGACAGCAGCGCGCTAACGGGTTGAGTCGGTCCGCCCCCGGCGCGATGGCGGCTGACCGAAGACGAAGGAATACACGATATCCACTGCATTGTCGGTGCCGGCGCGGGCAATCAGCGACACCTGGCGATTGAGGGCGATGGTCAGCTTGGCGACGCTGCCGGCGCGGCCCAGCGACTGATCGTAGGAAAGCAGCACGTTGCGCGACAGGCGCCGCCCAACGCTGACGATCTGGTTACCCGTACCCGACGCCGTATCGAAGGTATTGCCGACGACCCGGCTGGTCATCTGACGCCCGCCACTGTCGCCGATCTCCCCCTGGCGTACCGTCAGTTCGTCGATGCCGAACCCCTGCTTGATCTGCCGCACGAGGCCGCCCGACTCGTTGCCGAACAGGCTGCCGGCTGCCGAAAGCAGCAAGCCGGCAGCGCCGGCACTGCCCTGCTCCGGGCCGTGGCCGAGTACCAGCCAGCTGAGTTTTTCGACATCCGGCACATCGGGGTCGGAGAACAGGCGGACGACCGGGCGCTGCACCGTACCGCCGATCTGCACACCGGCCTCGACCGCCAACCCGCGCCGCAACGCCCGCGCATCGATGGCCGGATTGTCGACCAGCCCCTGGAAAGTCAGGATCCCGCGCTCGATTTCAAGTTGCTGGCCGAAAGCCTCGAAGCGACCGCCCTGGGTGCGGATGCGCCCACTCGCCCGAGGCAGGTCGCGCCCCTGTGCCTGCACGCGGATGTTGCCGACGAGACGGGTTTCCAGACCGAGGCCGCTGAACATGAAGTTGCGCCCGACATCGGCCTCCAGATCGAGGTCGAGACGTGGCCGGAAACCCGTCGGCTGCGCTGTTCCATCCTCACCCAGCACCACCACGTCGTCGGAGAGGCGCGGCGCGCCCATCGGCGCCAGACGCCAGTAGGCTGCATCGGCGGCCATCCTTCCACGTACCGTCAGCGTATCGGCATGCCAGGCAACGCGCCCGTCGCCCGACACCGTCAGCCAGCGGTCGGGCAACTGGTAAACCCCAACACGGTCGAGGCGCAGTTCCAGCGACGCATCCTCGCTGTTGCGGTCGACACGCATTTGACCGGTAATTTCAAGACGCCCCGGGCGCCCGGCAATTTCGCCCTGGCGATCTTCGAGAGCACGTTGCAGTGGGCGTGGCATCGGCTGCAACAGGCTGTCGAAGCCGAGCTTGGCGACCCGCAGCAGGTTGTCGTCGAGACGCGCATCGAGCACGCCATCGCTCAGGCGCATGCCGGTCTCCGGGATTTCCAGCGCCAGCGCAGCGCCGTGGAATTGCCCGGACAGCAGCGGGTGTTCCGGCGTTCCCGCCAGCTTCAGCGCACCCTCGAAACGGCCACCCGTCTTGCCGCGTTCGCCCAGAAACTCCGCCAGCCAGCCGAGATCGGGCGAGTCGGCACGCAGCGCCCCCTGCCAGGCCGCCTGCCGGTCGAGCGACCAGGGATCGCGCATGCCGGCTTCCAGGTTGGCGACGATGCTGCCCAGACGCTGCCCGGTCACCGAGGCGTCGAGGTGCAGGCGCTGCGCCCCGGCATCGGCCTGCAGACGCAATTGCCAGGGGTCGCCCGCCAAGGCCAGCGGGCCAACCCGCCAGCCGTCGCTCGCCAGGTTAAGCACCGCCGGCTGCACCAGCGAGAAGGAACGGAAGCGTTCCTCGGCAACCAGCCGGGCCGCCGTGAGCTGCCCCGTCCAGCGCAATTGCCGGAGGTCGTCGCCCAAGCCGCCTTCCAGCGCCAGATCGAGCCGATTCTTGCCGACGATTTCACTGCCGGCGGTCAGCTTGTGCTGGCGGCGGGTGCCGCCAACCAGCAGCTCGAATTTTTTGAGCAGGCCGGGCTGGTCGGCGCTGTCGACCGATGCCACCCGCAGGTCGAGGCGGAAGGGGCTGTCCGGCTGGCTGCCAAGATCGGCGCTCAGACTGGCTTCCTTGATGCGGCCGAGGCCTGGCACGCCGAGGCGCGGCGTTGCCAGTTCGCCGGCCAGCGTCGGCTGCGCCAGCGTGCCGCCCAGCCGCAGCTTGCCATTGAGGCTGCCGTCGGCGCCATAGGGCGCCAGCGCCGGCGCCTCGATGACGATGTCCAGATTGTCGCCCGGCTGACCGAAAGCGCCGCGCGCACTCAGGTGGTTGGGGCCGGCAGCCAACTGGATGTCGGCGCGCGGAATGCGCGGCCAGTCGATGACGAGATCGCCGCGCCCGGTCAGCGGCTGGCCAGCCAGGCGGCTGTCGCGCAACTGGAATTGCGCCTCGACCACCGGACGCGGCTGCAAGCGCCCGCTGGCCGCCAGCGTGCCGTTCAGCGTCGCGGCCGGTACGCGGGCAAAGCGGCTGGGGTCGAAGCGCAGCAGTTCGCCGCTGGCCGCAAACGCCATTTCCTTAGCGGTTTGCAGTTCGCCGCTGGCGCGCAGCATCGCGTTACCGGCACTCAATTCAAGCTGCTGCAGGCTGATCTTGTCGTCTTCGTGCCGAGCCTCCGCCGCCACCACGAAGCGGCTGTCGCTCAGGCGCAGCGTCAGTTGTTGCAGGTCACTGGCGAGGCTGGCCGAAATTTGGCCATTCAGGCGGGTCGACCGCAACGAAGCGTGCATACGCTCGGCATCGAGGGCGCTGGCTTCCAGCGCAAGCTCCAGGGTGTCGTTACGCCAGCGACCGCTGCCGCTCAGCCGGCCGCTGCCTGGCAAACGGGCCTGCAAGCCGGCCAGCCGGGCACCGTCTTCGGCCCAGACGAAGTTGCCGCTGAGGTTTTCCAGCGGCAGGCGCTGGCGGTCGAGTGAACCGGCGCTGGCGTTACGCAATTCGAAACTGCCGGCAATGGCGCCGGGCTGGTTTTCGTCCGGCTTGATGTCGGCATGCAGGTGCAGACGCGCAGCAGGGGCTCCGGCCACCCAGAGTGCCGGATCGACGTCGGCCAGCGCCAGTTGTGCCACAGCGAAGGGGTGACGGGCGAATGGCGTCAAAGTCGCCGCGCCACTGCCGCGTACGCCTTCTTCCGCAACCACCTTCAGCTCGATGCGCTCGAGCGGGCCGTCGGCGGTCAGTGCCAGGCGCATCGTCCGGTCGTCGAGGCGCCCGGCAACACTGGCGCTGGCTTGCAGCGGCAGGGGTGCATCGGCGCCGAGCGTGGCGGCGGCGGCAATATCGACTGCGCCGAAGCGGGCGCGCAGATCGCTGAGCTTGTGCGTGTTTCCGTCACTGGAAAGACGCGCATGCAAGTCGCCGAGGGCGAATACGTTGCCATATTCGATTTTGGAAATGAGCACTTTTTCGACGTCGACCGCAACAGGCAGGCGCAGGCTGTCCGGTGGCGGGCTGGGTTCGTCGCTGCTGACCATATCGACGAAAACCCGGCCGGCGCGCAACTCGGCAATCGCCAGCCGCCGTTCGAGCAGCGCTTTGGGAGCCCAGTCAATATGCAGTTGCTCGACGGACAGGTTGAGTTCGGCGCTCTGCCAACCGATGCGCGCGAAACCCAGCGGCCCGATCAGGCGCCCGTTCGGCTGTTCGATGCGCAGACGCCCCCCGGCTGCCGCACCGGCAAATTCGGCGACGGCCAGCAGCCCGCTCTCGGTCGCCAGCAACCAGCCGCCCGCGCCGAGAAGCGCGGCAAGCAGGCACAGTGGCAGGAGCAGGAAGAAGAGACGCTTCATGTCAGAACGGAATCGCCAGCGAGAAATGCAGATGGACCGACTCGCTCTGCTGGCCGTAGGCGAGATCGACGGCGACCGGACCGGCCACCGTCCGCCAGCGGGCACCGAGGCCGTAGCCGACGGCGATGCTGACGTCGCTCAGACTATCGACGGCATTGCCGGCATCGACGAAAACGGCAGCGCCCCATTGCTCGTCGAACCAGTGCGTGTATTCGGCGGTGGCGGTGGCCATGTAGCGACCGCCGACAGTCGCCGAGCCGTCGGCCACGCCCAAGCTCAGGTAGTTGTAGCCGCGTATCGAGCCGGTGCCGCCGGTACGGAACACATATTCCTGCGGGATGCCATCGCGCGACGGGGCGATGGTGTAGCCGATGTCGCTGCTCAGCATCAACGTATCGAGCGGGCCCACAGGTATGAAATACTGCGCCCGCCCGAGCAGGCGGATGAAGTTCTGGTCCGACAACACCGCCTTGGCCGCTCCGCCGACCTGCCCTTGCAACACGATGCCATCACGCGGGTCGAGCAGGTTGTCCAGATGGCGCCATGTCCACGAGATGTTCGGTACCAGCGCCCGGTTGTAGCTGTCTTCTGCACCCTGCGGCCTCAGATGCTCGTCCTGCCAGGTCAGCGAAAGACGGGTTTCGAGATTGCCCTGGCGCCAGGCCTGCTGGGCGCCGATGGCAATGCGTTCGGTACGCAGATCCTGAATGTCGGTCGCCTGCACCATGGCGCCGGCACTGGTGCGGCGATTCGAGGTGTCCGGGGGAAAGAAGATGTCGGCATAGGCGGTCTGCTTTTTCTCCTCGATGCGCAGGCCGGTATTCAGTTCCCAGGCCAGACCGAACAGATCCGCCGTCTGGAAATTGGTTTCGACACGCGCGCCGGTATTGGAACTGAAACCGGCACCGAAGGACAGGCGATGCGCCGCGCGCTCGCGGACCTGCACGGTGACCGGCGCAGTGACCACCCCGTCGGCATCGGGCGGTGTGTCGCGATCGATACTGACCAGCACCGAGCCGAACTGCGGCGTCGCCTGCAGCGCGGTCTGCAGCGCCAGCATGTCGGCTTCGCGAAAGGGCTCGCCTGGGCGTACCGTGCGGTTATGGCGCTCGACCAGCGACGGCTGGTAGCGTTCCAGACCGACGATCTTCAATTCGCCGAAACGGAAGGGCGGGCCGCTGTCGTAATGCACCCGCAGGCGTGCCTCGCGCGTTGCCGGGTCGATGGTCGCCTGGCTGTCCACCAGCCGGGCAGCGGCATGATTTTCGGCCATCAGCGCAGAAAGCACTTGCTGCTTGGCATTGTTCCAGTCTTCCTGGCGGAAGGGCTGGCCCACCGGCAGCGTCCACCCGTCGATCAGCGCCTGCTGCGTTTTGGCCGCCAGCGGCCCGTCGACCACGACATCCACCGCTGCGATCCGCGTGCGCGGCCCGGGGTCGATGGCGAGACGCCAGTTGTCGTCGTTGTCGACGAACTCGATGTCCGGCGAAAAATAACCCTCGGTCTCCAGTATCTGTCTGACCAGTCGCTGCAAACGCGCCTGCCCGCCCGCCCCCGGGGCCGGCTCGTCGGGCATGAACGGGGTGAGCAGTTCGACGATCTCGGCGGGCGCACGCAAGTCGATCTCGCCCGCCGGCAGCAGCGGGGCGAAAATCACGAGGACAAGCGGGAACAGGCGCCGGGCAGCGCGGGGCAGGGCAAACACCCGGCTATTTTACCCGCGACTGTCGTCCGCAGCCGGCTTCGGCGGCAAAAGGAAGCTGCGCGGATCGCTGTTGAATCGCCGCCCGATGGCACGCAGCAAGGTACCCCAGTGTTCGAAACGGATTCCCCGGGCGCCGAGCGCGGTACGCAACGCCAACGCGAAACTGACGGCCAGGTTGGTCAGGCCGATGAGCGCGATGCCGAACGAGGCCCAGAGAATCGCCTTGAGCGGCAACTCGAACTGGAAGCCAATCAGCGCGTAGCCGAGGTTGGCCGACGAGAAGGCGATGTGCCGGATGTCGAGCGGCAGGCCGGTCATCTTGCCGATGTCGCCGGTCGAGCCGAGCATGCAGCCGAACAGGAAGTTGCCCATGATCCCGCCCAGGTGATCCTCGATATAGCGCCCGATGCACAGCGCCCGTTCCTTGCCGGCCAGGCGGACCAGCCAGCGCAGGCGGGAAATCCGGGTGCCGACCTCGCGATACGCGGCCTTGTTGTCGAAATAGCCAGTGATCAGGCCGGAAAGGAAAAGGAAGAAGCCGGCAATCGCCGCGTGCGGAATCGCCCAACTCAGCGGATCGAGATCGGCCAGCAGATGAGCGCCCTTTTCCAGCGGAATGATCGACTGATCAAGCCACTGGCTGAGCCCGAAGCCAATCAGGATGGCGACCGGCAAGGCGACCATGACGTTGCCGGCAATGGCGGCGAGCTGGCTGCGGCAGACGGCGGCGACGACGTCGACCAGGCGTTCGAGCTCGGCCTGGCGCGTCGCCCGCACATCGCCGAGCAGCCCGGCGAGCGTCTGCGCCGTCATCGCCGGCTGCTTGGTGGCGACCGTCATGCCGAGCAGGTAGATAGTGACGAAGCCGAGGCCGTAGATCAGGCTGAACATGACGGCTTCGACAAAGAGCGGTGCGTGCAGGCCGGCGGCAAATATCTTGAGCAGCGCCATGCCGCCGATCAGCACGCCGGCCCCGGCCGCCGAACGCCACATCAGGCCGTAATCACGACGGGTCTCGCAAATATAGTGTTCGCCCGAGCGCGCCGCATTTTCCGTTACCCGCACTGCCAGCAACTGCGAGAGCTGCGCCATGTAATGGCCCAGGCTGTTGCGCCGATTTTCGGCCAGGAAAGCATCGCGAACAAACTCGGCCCAGGCGTTGACGGCATTGCCGCGTGCGGTCGACACCTGCGCGGCGGTCAAAATGGTGACCAGCTCGCGCAGACGTTCCAGGCTTTGCTCGCTGCGCGTCAGCAGGTAGCTGAGATGCAGGCTGGTACCGACCGTGCGTGCGCGCTTGCGGATGCGTTGCAGGGTGTTCGCGCACTGGTCGGCGATGACCAGCAACTGGCTGCCGTCGTCGTTCGGCGCGGTCGGGTCATCGAGCGCCTCGCGCAGGGCACTGACGAAATCGACCGCCTCGGCCGACAACGCCACGAAGCACGGCAGATCATCGTCGAAACTGGGCGAGGCGCGCATCAGCTCGCCCTCGACGCCCAAACCGCTGACGCGATGCGCGAGCAGCAGCACCGAGTCGAGAATCTGCTCCTGGATGCTGCGCCAGTCGACGTTGTGCAACTCATCCTCGGGTGCCAGCAATTCCCAGAAACGCCGCGAATATTCGGGCGGCACCTGCGACTGCCAGCGCCAGTCGTCGGGGCGGTCGTAGACCACGTGCATGCAGTCCTTCGGCCGCCGCTCGTCGGGCACCTCGGGCAACATCCGGTCGCCCAGGATGCGCCACCATTCGGAAAAGAATCCGGTACCGGGCAGGATGCCGCTGTCGGTGAAGAAGGTGACGAGCCGACGGGTGGCGATGAAATGGACGATATGGTCGCGAAAGGCCACGCGCAAGCCGGTGTCGGCTTCCAGCCGGCCCAGCAAATGCTCGTAGCGCCGTGCAACACCGTCATCGTGCCGATTTGCCGGGCGCAAGGCTGCGACCAGGCGGCGTGCCAGTTCAAGGGAATCGGCGCTCGGGTCGCGAAAGGCCTCGAGTGCCTCCTCGAGGCGCTCGTCCTGCGGCTTCGGGCGATCGGGCAGCCAGCGGCTGAGCCGCTCCGACAGGCTCATCGCGATCCCGATCGCATGTCGGCCGGCCAGATGAAGTCGCCATCGTGCCGACAACGACTCGACCACTCGTTGAGCGGTGACTTCATTCCCGTACTCCTCTGCATCTCTGCACGGCTTGCATAAGGCCGATATGTTAAATCACCCCTCGACACCGGCCTAGTGAACCGGACTACGCAAGGATCGCCGTCACGGCGGAACCAATGAAAAACCGGCCAGCGGCCGGCTTTTTCGGTATGCCCGGACAGTCTAGAAAACGGCGGGAACGATCTTGTAGGGATAATCGGGCTCCTTGTAGCCCTCCGGTTTTTGCCGCTTAGGCAACACCACCTTGGCGCGCTTGATCTCCTTATAGGGAACCTTGCTCAGGAAGTGCGTGATGATGTTGAGTCGCACCCGTTTCTTGTCGTTGGACTGCGCGACAAACCAAGGCGCCCACGACGTATCGGTCTTCTCGAACATCTCGTCACGAGCCCGCGAGTAGTCGTACCAGCGGCTGTACGACTTCAAGTCCATCGGCGACAGCTTCCAGATCTTGCGCCCGTCATCGATGCGCTGCGCCAGCCGGCGCGTCTGCTCTTCCTCGCTGACCTCGAGCCAGTACTTGATCAGAATGATGCCCGATTCGATCATCATCTTCTCGAACATTGGCGCGACTTCCAGGAAGCGTTTGACACGATGTTCGTCGGTGAAGCCCATCACCCGCTCGACTCCAGCCCGGTTGTACCAGCTGCGATCGAAGATGACCACTTCGCCGGCTGCCGGAAAATGCTGGATGTAGCGCTGCACGTACATCTGCGACTTTTCGCGTTCGGTCGGCGACGGCAGGGCGATGACCCGGAACACGCGCGGGCTGACCCGCTCGGTGATCGCCTTGATCGTGCCGCCTTTGCCGGCACCGTCGCGTCCCTCGAACACCACGCAAACCCTCAATCCCTTGGCAACCACCCATTCCTGCAGCTTCACCAGTTCGACATGGAGTTTTTCCAGTTCGCGTTCATAGTCTTTCGACTTGAGTTTGGATTCCACGGCTTCTGCGTGTTTTCCGGCTTTTTTCTTTTCTCCCATTTCTCTCTCCTTTAATCGGACTGACTCGATGCAGTCGACGCTTTCAGCTTAGACCTCTATCCAACCAAGGGCAATCAGCGCAGGAACTCCCGGCTGATCTGACGGAAGGTCTCGGTGCCGGCCTTGTGCAACCATTCGAAGGCCACCATTTCCCGCGAGACGATACGGCACCCTTCCTGGCGCAGGCGAGCGAGCGCCAACGCCTTATCCTCCGCGCGGCGAGAACCAACGGCTTCGGCCACCACGAACACCTGCTTGCCGAGCGCAAGCAGGCCGAGCGCCGTCTGCAATACGCAAACATGGGCTTCGGTGCCGGTCAGCACCACCTGGCGGCACGAAAAGTCCGGCAGAGCCTCCAGGCAACCGTCGGCGACCGCCGAGAAGTGAATTTTCTCGACCACCTGTTGTGCCGGGATGCGTTCCGTCAACGCCGACACCATTGGCCCCAGCCCGACCGGATACTGCACGGTGGCCGCCACCGGCACCGCCAGGCGCTGCGCGATCTCAACCAGCCACAGGTTGTGGCGCAACACCGCATCGATATCGCGAATGGCCGGCGCCAGCCGCTCCTGCAAGTCGATCAGTAGAAGCAGCGAGTCGGCCGGACGGATCAGCATGCGGTTACCGTCATCGGCCAAGCTCAATTCACCAACGCCGCTTCGATTTCGCCGAAGGTGCGCGCCAGATCGAAGGTTTGTACCGGCACACCGAGCAGACGACCGATCTGCGTCGCCGAAAATACGCCGCGCACCCGTGGCGCACCGCTGGCCGGATCGATGTCGTCAACCAGGATATGCTGCCGACCGAGGCTGCGCAGGGCGTCCAGGATATCGATCACACGGGCATTGGCCACGTCCTTGAGCGCGATGGAGTCGATGGCGCCGACCGGGCACATCAGGTCGGCCACTGTCAGCTCGTGGTGTTTGACCCCGCGCCCGTGACTGAGTTGCATCGGCTTCTCGCCCAGCGTATCGCGCGCCGTGATCAGCCCCACGACCTGACCGTCGTCGCCAACCACCAGCAGCAGCCGCACACCACGGGAAATCATCGTCGAATTGGCAGCCACCACCGACGCTGCAGCGCCGATCGTCGCTGCCGAAACCCGGGCGAAATCGGTCATCGCCTCGATGGCCGGCGATTCCGGCCCGACCATGTTGTAGCTACCGGAAACACACAGAATCGCTTCCGCCGAAATTTTATGCGTACGCACTTTTGCCGCAATCGTCATGAGTCTCTCCTCCATGTTGTGGTTGCCTGACAAAACCATCGAAAGGCAATAAAGAGACACTCGATTTCCGGGCATGTTCCCGCATACGACCATCATTCAACGAAAATCATGAGAACGCCGGACACCAGGCTTGCCGCTGGAGCAAACAAAAACGCCATCTGAATGCAGATGGCGTTTAGGTGTTTGGTGGTGGAGAGGATGAGGATCGAACTCACGACCTCCGCATTGCGAACGCGGCGCTCTCCCAACTGAGCTACCCCCCCAATGTGGGCGAATTCTATATCAGAGGCGTAATCAGATCAAAGAACGGACAGCAAGGGCGTTGGAAATTGGCCTTTTTTCGGGGTCGACCGCAACCGGCATCAACCACTGCCGGCCCCGGCCGCCGCCCGCCGCAAACGGTCGGCAACGGCCGCCCAGGCGGGGTCTTCGGGCAACGCTTCGACGGCGATCAAACTGACGCCGGCTTGATCCATTTCGCGCAGGGCGGCGTAGAGATCGTGGGCATAGCCGACCGGATCGGCCGGCAGCATGCGCCAGAGGTGCGGCATGCCGGCCTGTGGCGGCTGGCTGTGGCCGATGACGCCGCAACGGTCGCCCTTGTGGCGCTGAGCATTGAGAAAATCGAGCAGGCGCTGGCTGGCAACCAGACGCATCGGCGTTTGCGGTGCGTAGTGGGCGGCCAGCGAGCCGGAAACGCGCGGGGCGCCGCTCGCCGTTTCAATCACCGGACAGCGCCCCAGGACAGCCTCCAGATGAACCGGCGCGATGTGGCCGGGACGCAGCACGACCGGCTCGCCGCGCGAGCAATCGACGATGGTCGACTCGATACCGACCTTGCACGGGCCGCCATCGAGAATCAGCGGCACGCTTGCGCCGAGCTCTTCGGCCACATGCGCAGCGGTGGTCGGGCTGATGCGCCCAAAGCGGTTGGCCGAGGGCGCGGCGATGCCCGCCGGGCCGGTTTTGGCGCGGGCAAAGCGGCGCAGCAGTTCGAGCGCGACCGGATGACCGGGGACGCGCAGGCCAACGGTATCCTGGCCACCGGTCACGGCATCCGGCACCCAGGCCTGTTTCTTGAGGATCAGAGTCAGCGGGCCGGGCCAGAAGGTTTCCATCAGCTCCCAGGCAACCGCCGGAACCTGTTCGGCCCATTGTTCGACGGCGTCGTGGCCGGCGAGATGGACGATCAAGGGGTGATCCGCCGGGCGACCCTTGGCGGTGAAAATCTTGGCGACCGCCGCCGGATTGCCGGCATCCGCCCCCAGGCCGTAGACCGTCTCGGTCGGCAGCCCGACCAGCTCGCCCGCGCAGAGCAGTTCGACGGCGCGGGTGTAATCGGCGTCAGAGGGAATCATCAATCCTTGATGCCAATCGCGGCGCGCGCGGCGAGCGCGGCTTTTTGCACGGCTTCGGCGTTTTCGCCGATCACCGTGAAGTGGCCCATCTTGCGCCCCGGACGGGCGTGGTGTTTGCCGTAGAGGTGAAGCTTGAGATTGGGGATGGCGTAGAGCCTGGCCCAATCCGGCTCGCGGTAGGTGTCACCCTCGTACCAAAGATCGCCCAGTAGATTGACCATGACCGAGGCCGAATGCGCGCGCGGCTCGCCGAGCGGCAGGCCGCAGAGGGCGCGCACTTGTTGCTCGAACTGGTTGGTGACGCAGGCATCAATCGTGTAGTGACCGCTGTTGTGCGGGCGCGGAGCCATTTCATTGACGATCAGCTGGCCGCGACTGACGAAGAATTCCACGCCCATGGTGCCGATGTAGCCCAGCTTTTCGGCGATGCGCGCGGCGATGTCTTCGGCGTCGCTCTTGACGCAGCCGGTGGTGCGCGCCGGCACGATGGAGACATCGAGAATGCCGCGCGTGTGCTGGTTTTCGCCGGTCGGGAAGCAGGCGACGCGGCCTTGCTCATCGCGCGCCAGCACGACCGAAACTTCGTAATCGAGCGTCAGGCGCTGTTCGAGCACGCATTGTTCGCCCTTGAACTGGCCGAAGGCGAGCAGCGCCTCTTCGCGGTTATTGACCGTCGCCTGGCCCTTGCCGTCGTAGCCGAAGCGGGCGACTTTGAGGATCGCCGGGAACAACTCGTTGGGCGCGGTTTTGAGGTCATTTTCGGTGTTGACCGCAATAAAGGGGCCGTGCGGGAATCCGTTGTCGCGCAGGAAGCTTTTTTCCGAAACGCGATGCTGGCAAACCGCCACCGCCGCCGCATGCGGACGCACGGGGACGAACTTGGCGAGATAGTCGAGCGTATCCGCCGGGACGTTTTCAAACTCCGTCGTGATCGCCGCGCAGCCTTCGGCAAACTCATCGAGCGCTGCGTAGTCTTCGTAGGCCACGCAGAAATGGCGCTCGGCGATCTGGCCGGCGGGAGAATTCTTGTCCGGATCGAGCACCCAGACCTTGTAGCCCAGCTCGTGGGCAGCCGAAACGAAGAAGCGGCCAAGCTGGCCGCCGCCGAGCATGCCCAGCGTGGCGGGCGGGAGAATCATCGTGGAACTCAAGACGGAAACCTCATTGGCACGTCAAATTCGGGCATTTTTTCCGGTCGACCGCAACAGTCACACTTCCGGCAGCTTCATCGCCAGCACCTTGGCGGTCTGGGCATGGCGGAAAGCCTGCAACTTCTCGTTCAGCGCGGCATCCTCATTGGCCAGCATGGCGACAGCGAAGAGCGCAGCATTGGCGGCACCGGCTTCACCGATGGCGAAGGTGGCGACCGGAATGCCCTTGGGCATCTGCACGATGGAATGCAGCGAATCGACGCCGGACAAGGCGCGCGACTGCACCGGCACACCCAGCACCGGCACGATAGTCTTGGCGGCAAGCATGCCCGGCAAGTGCGCGGCACCGCCGGCACCGGCAATGATCGCCTTGAGGCCGCGCGGACCGGCTTGTTCGGCGTATTCGAACAGCAGATCCGGCGTGCGGTGTGCAGAAACGACGCGTGCTTCGAAGGCCACACCGAAATCCTTGAGGATCACGGCAGCGGCTTGCATGGTCGGCCAATCGGAGTCGGAACCCATGACGATACCGACGGAAATCTGTTTTTCGCTCATTGACGGATTCCTGCTTTGCGTTCGGCGGCCTCAATCGTATTGGCCAGCAGCATGGTGATGGTCATCGGGCCGACGCCACCCGGCACCGGGGTAATCTGGCCGGCGACTTCGAGGCAGTCAGCGTAATCGACATCGCCGCACAGCTTGCCGTCCGGCAAACGGTTGATACCCACGTCGATGACCACCGCGCCAGGCTTGATCATGTCACCGGTCACGAACTTCGGCTTGCCGACGGCTGCAACCAGAATGTCGGCGCGGCGGGTGTGGAATTTGAGATCGCGAGTGCGCGAGTTGCACACGGTAACGGTCGCCCCGGCATTGATCAGCAGCAGCGCCATCGGCTTGCCGACGATATTGGAGCGGCCAATGACCACGGCTTCCTTACCGTTCAGATCGACATTGCCCTTCTCGAACATCTTCATCACGCCATACGGCGTGCAGGGGATGAAACGCGGATTGCCTTGCGCCAGCGCGCCGACGTTTTCGGCATGGAAACCGTCGACATCCTTGTCAACGGCAATCGCCTCAAGGATGGCTTCTTCGTTGAAATGTTTCGGCAACGGCAACTGCACCAGAATGCCGTGGATATTGGGGTCGGCATTCAGTTCGGCGATCTTTCCAAGCACAATTTCCGGGTCGACCGCAGCATCGTAAGTGATCTTCTCGGAATGCATGCCGATAGCCAGACAACCATTGACCTTGTTGCGCACATAGACCTCGGAGGCCGGGTCTGCGCCAACCAGAATGACCACCAGGCCTGGGCGCTGGCCCTTGGCGGCAAGCGCCTCCACACGGGCCTTGAAGCTTTGGCGAAGCTCTGCCGCCAGCGCCTTGCCGTCGATTATTTGTGCCGTCATCGTCGCATCCATCAAAAAAGAAAACGGGAAAGGCGCCTGCCTTTCCCTTTGATTTGGTGTGAATTTTACCAGAATCCAACGCGCACGGCGGCAACGGCCCACCGGGCCAGGCTACGCCCCGCCCGGCCATCCCGCTCCTGAGCACACATCGCCACCCAGCCCGGCAAAACCCGTGTCTCGTCCGGGAGAGGCCAAACACGGCGCGCAAAGCAAAAATTGGTAAAAATTCTTCGTCGACTATATTGCGCATCGTGGTATTTGTTTTTACAATGCGGAACACGATCTAGGGGTAAATACGAGTTTGCGATCGAGCCCCAAAGCGACACAATCTGCTTTAAAGCCGTTTCGCTCAAAAGGCGAAACAGTACGAAAACTAACCTGGAGACAAATCATGGCCGATCAGCCGAATGCCCTGACTGACCCGATGGACGCAGATCCACAAGAAACAAAGGAATGGCTGGAGGCGCTCGACGGCGTCATCAGCCAGGAAGGCGCCAACCGCGCCCATTACCTGATCGAGAAATTGATCGGTCAGGCACGCGAAGACGGGATTGATATCCCTTACTCCGCCAATACCGAATACATCAACACCATTCCCGCCGACCAGCAGCCGAAATACCCCGGCAACCCGGACATGGAGATCAAGATCCACTCCTATATCCGCTGGAACGCGATGGCAATGGTCGTGCGTGCCAACAAGGACACCAACGTTGGCGGCCATATCGCCTCCTTCGCCTCGGCCGCCGCGCTTTACGATGTCGGCTTTTCGCATTTCTGGAAGAGCATCGACCACGAAACCGGCGGCGATCTGATCTTCTTCCAGGGTCACTCGGTGCCGGGTGTTTATTCCCGCGCCTTCATGCTCGGTCGCCTGACCGAAGCGCAGATGGACAACTTCCGTCAGGAGACCGACGGCAAGGGGATTTCCTCCTACCCGCACCCCTGGCTGATGCCGGACTTCTGGCAGTTCCCCACCGTTTCGATGGGCCTCGGCCCGATTCAGGCCATCTACCAGGCCCGTTTCATGAAGTACCTCGCCTCGCGCGGCCTGATCGACGCCGCCAAGGCCGAACAGCGCAAGGTCTGGGCTTTCCTTGGCGACGGTGAAACCGACGAAGTCGAATCGCTGGGTGCCATCGGCATGGCCGGCCGTGAAAAGCTGGACAACCTGATTTTCGTCATCAACTGCAACCTGCAGCGCCTCGACGGCCCGGTGCGCGGCAACGGCAAGATCATCCAGGAACTCGAAGGCGAATTCCGGGGCGCCGGCTGGAACGTCATCAAGCTGATCTGGGGCACGCATTGGGACACCCTCTTCAACCGCGACAAGAAGGGCATCCTCAAGAAGCGCATGATGGAACTGTGCGACGGCGAGTACCAGACCTTCAAGGCCAAGAACGGCACCTACGTCCGCGAGCATTTCTTCAACACGCCGGAACTGCGTGAGCTGGTGGCCGACTGGACCGATGATCAGGTCTGGCAACTGAATCGTGGCGGCCACGACATTTTCAAGATCTTCGCCGCCTACAACGCTGCCGTCACCCACAAGGGCGCCCCGACGCTGATCCTGGCCAAGACCATCAAGGGCTTCGGCATGGGCCAGGCCGGCGAGGCGATGAACATCTCGCACCAGCAGAAGAAGATGGACAAGGAGCAGATCGGCCGCTTCCGCGACCGCTTCGACCTGCCGGTGCCGGACGACAAGCTGGAAGAGTTGCCCTACCTGAAATTTGCCGAAGACTCCCCGGAATACCTGTACATGCGCCAGCGCCGCATGGATCTCGGCGGCTTCCTGCCCTCGCGCCGGCGCAAGGCCGAGCCGCTGGCAATTCCCGCGCTCGACACCTACACGGCGCTGTTGAAGGCCTCCGGTGAGGGTCGCGAGTTGTCCACGACGATGGCCATCGTCCGCATCATGAACATGCTGTTGAAGGACAAGAACGTCGGCAAACACGTCGTGCCCATCGTGCCGGACGAGTCACGCACTTTCGGCATGGAAGGCATGTTCCGCTCGGTCGGCATCTGGAACCAGCAGGGCCAGAACTATGTGCCGGAAGACCATGACCAGCTGATGTTCTACAAGGAATCGACCACCGGCCAGGTCTTGCAGGAAGGCATCAACGAAGCCGGCGCGATGAGCGACTGGATCGCTGCTGCAACCTCCTACTCGGTACATAACGTCCAGACCATTCCGTTCTACATCTGCTATTCGATGTTCGGCATGCAGCGCGTGCTCGACCTGTGCTGGGCGGCCGGCGACCAACGCGCCCGCGGCTTCCTGATCGGCGGCACCGCCGGCCGCACGACGCTGAACGGCGAGGGCCTGCAACACGAAGACGGCCACAGCCTGGTTCTCGCCAACCTGATCCCGAACTGCATCTCCTACGACCCGACCTTCCAGTACGAAGTCGCCGTCGTCACGCAGGACGGCATGCGCCGCATGTTCGCCGAACAGGAAGACGTGTTCTATTACCTGACGGTGATGAACGAGAACTACGAGCACCCGGAAATGCCGGTCGGCGCCGAAGCCGACATCATCAAGGGCATGTATGCGTTCAAGAAAGGTGGCGAAGGCGATTTGCGCGTGCAACTGCTCGGCTCCGGCACCATCTTCCGCGAAGTCATCGCCGCCGCCGATCTGCTCAAGGCCGATTGGGGCGTTGAAGCCGACATCTGGGGTTGCCCGTCGTTCAACGAACTGGCCCGCGACGGTCAGGACGTGCAGCGCTGGAACCTGCTGCATCCGCTGGAAGCGCCGAAGCTGTCGCACGTCGAGCAGAAGCTGGCCGGCAGCACGGGCCCGGTCATCGCTTCGACGGACTACATCAAGCTCTTCGCGGAGCAGATTCGCCCCTTCGTCAAGGGCAGCTACGTCACGCTGGGTACCGACGGCTTTGGCCGTTCCGACACCCGCGAGAAGCTGCGCCACCACTTCGAAGTTGATCGCCACTGGGTCACCCTGGCGGCATTGAAGGCGCTGGCCGACGAAGGCAAGATCGAACGCGAAAAGGTTGCCGCCGCGCTGGTCAAGTACAACCTGGATCCGGCCAAGCCGAATCCGATGTCGGTTTAAGGGAAGGAGACGAACATGAGCCAAATCATTGAAGTCAAAGTCCCGGATATCGGCGATTTTTCCGACGTGCCGGTCATCGATCTGTTCGTCAAAGTCGGCGACAGCATCAAGGTCGACGACGCGATTGCCACCCTCGAATCCGACAAGGCAACGATGGATGTGCCCTCCACCGTTGCCGGCACCGTCACCGAAGTTTTTGTCCAGCTTGGTTCCAAGGTCAGCGAAGGCGCGGTCTTGATCAAGGTCGAAACCGGTGCGGCGGCTTCTGCTGCTGCGCCGGCACCTGCTGTACAAGCTGCTGCCCCGGCAGCTCCCGCACCGGCGCCGGCTACTGCCGGCGGTGCCGTGGTTGAAGTCAAGGTACCGGACATCGGCGATTTCTCCGACGTGCCGGTCATTGACCTGTTCGTCAAGGTCGGCGACAGCATCAAAGTTGACGATGCCATCGCTACGCTGGAATCCGACAAGGCGACGATGGACGTACCCTCGACCGTGGCCGGTGTGGTCAAGGAAGTGCTCGTCCAGCTCGGCTCCAAGGTCAGCGAAGGCGTCGTCTTGATCAAGGTCGAAAGCGGCGCCAGCGCCGCAGCTGCAGCACCCGCCGTTGCCGCGTCTGCCCCGGCGGCAGCTCCGGTTTCCGCCCCCGCAGCCGCGTCGACCGCAACCGCCGCGCCCGCAGCCCCCGCTGCACTGGCCCCGGCCCTGCCCATCGGCGCCAAGGTGCATGCCTCGCCGTCCGTACGCGCCTATGCCCGCGAGTTGGGTGTCGATCTCTCCAAGGTGCCGGCGACCGGCCCCAAGGGTCGCATCGTCAAGGAAGACCTCACAAAGTACGTCAAGGGCGTCATGTCCGGCGCGATTTCCGGCCCGGTGGCTTCCGCCTCGGGTGGCGTCACTGGCGGCGGCGTGCTCGATCTGCTGCCTTGGCCGAAGGTCGATTTCTCTAAGTTCGGCGAAATCGAAGTCAAGCCGCTGTCGCGCATCAAGAAGATTTCCGGCCAGAACCTGTCGCGCAACTGGGTCATGATCCCGGCCGTCACGTACCACGAAGATGCCGACATCACCGACATCGAAGCTTTCCGCGTGCTGCTCAACAAGGAAAACGAGAAGGGTGGCGGCGCCAAGCTGACCATGCTGGCTTTCCTGATGAAGGCTTGCGTCAAGGGTCTGCAGAAATTCCCGGAATTCAATTCCTCGCTCGACGGCGACAACCTGGTGCTGAAGAAGTATTTCAACATCGGCTTTGCGGCTGACACGCCGAATGGTCTGGTCGTGCCGGTGGTCAAGAATGTCGACAAAAAGTCGGTCTTCGAACTGGCGCAGGAATCCGGCGATCTGGCCAAACAGGCACGTGACGGCAAGCTCAAGCCGGCCGACATGTCCGGTGCCTGCTTCACGATTTCCAGCCTGGGCGGCATCGGCGGCACTTACTTCGCGCCGATCGTCAATGCGCCGGAAGTCGCCATTCTCGGCGTCAACAAGTCGGCGATGAAACCGGTCTGGGACGGTAAGCAATTCGTGCCGCGCCTCGTCCTGCCGCTGTCGCTGACCGCTGACCACCGCGTGATTGATGGCGCACTGGCGACCCGCTTCAATGTCTATATCGCGCAGCTGCTGGCCGACTTCCGTCGCGTCGCGCTGTAAGGGGAGAAGACCATGAGTCTCGTTGAAGTCAAAGTCCCGGATATTGGCGATTTTTCCGATGTGCCGGTGATCGACCTGTTTGTGAAGGTCGGCGACACGATCAAGGTCGACGACGCGATTGCCACCCTGGAATCCGACAAGGCGACGATGGATGTGCCATCCACGGTCGCCGGCACGGTCAAGGAAGTGCTGATTCAGCTCGGTTCGCGCGTCAGCGAAGGGGCCGTGCTGATCAAGGTCGAAGCGGGGGCTGTTGCGGTCGACGCCGAAAAAGGGCCAAAAACCGAATCCGCCCCAGCGGCTGCGCCGGTTGCTGCTCCGGCCGCCGGTAGCCACGGCGGCTCGGCCGATCTCGAATGCGACATGCTCGTGCTCGGCGCCGGCCCCGGCGGCTACTCGGCCGCCTTCCGTTCCGCCGACCTCGGCATGAAGACAGTCATCGTCGAGCGTTACGCCACCCTCGGCGGCGTCTGCCTCAACGTCGGTTGCATCCCGTCCAAGGCGCTACTGCACGTCGCCGAAATCATCGAAGAAGCGCAGCACGCCAACGACCTCGGCGTCACCTTTGCCGCACCGCAAGTCGATATCGACAAGCTGCGCGCGCACAAGGACAAGGTCGTCGGCAAGCTGACCGGCGGCCTCGCCGGCATGGCCAAGGGGCGCAAGGTCGAGATCGTGCGCGGTTACGGCCATTTCCTCGACCCCAACCATATCGAAGTCGAAGTCACCGACGGCACGTCGCAGGACAAGACCGGGGCCAAGAAGGTCATCAAGTTCAAGCAGTGCATCATCGCGGCGGGTTCTGCTGCCGTGCATCTGCCCTTCATCCCGCGTGACCCGCGCATCGTCGATTCGACTGGTGCGCTGGAACTGCGCTTTGTGCCGAAGAAAATGCTGGTCATCGGTGGCGGCATCATCGGTCTGGAAATGGCCACCGTCTATTCCACGCTCGGCACCAAGGTCGATGTCGTCGAAATGGCCGACGCCCTGATGCAAGGCCCGGATCGCGACGCCGTCAAGGTTTGGGAAAAGCAGAACAGCCACCGCTTCGAGCGCATCATGCTCAAGACCAAGACGGTCGCCGTCGACGCCAAGGACGACGGCCTGTGGGTCAAGTTTGAAGGCGAAGGCGCGCCGAATGCCGAGGCCGTGCGTTACGACATGATCCTGCAAGCCGCCGGCCGTGCGCCGAACGGCAAGAAGATCGCCGCCGACAAGGCGGGCGTCATCGTCAATGAGCGCGGCTTCATCCCGGTCGATGCCCAGATGCGTACCAACGTGCCGCACATCTTTGCCATCGGCGACATCGTCGGCAACCCCATGCTCGCCCACAAGGCGGTGCATGAAGCCCACGTCGCAGCCGAAGTCGCCGCCGGCCACAAGGCCGCCTTTGACGCACAGGTGATTCCGGGCGTCGCCTACACCCACCCCGAAGTGGCTTGGGTCGGCTACACCGAAGAGCAGGCGAAGAAGGAAGGCCGCAAGGTCGAAACCGCCAAGTTCCCCTGGGCGGCCTCAGGCCGGGCAATTGCCAACGGTGCGGATTACGGCTTCACCAAGCTGATTTTCGATGCCGAAACGCATCGTGTCATCGGCGGCGCGATTGTCGGCCCCTCGGCTGGCGACATGATCGGCGAAGTCTGCCTGGCAATTGAAATGGGCTGCGACGCAGTCGATATCGGCAAGACCATCCACCCGCACCCGACGCTGGGCGAAACGGTAGGCATGGCGGCCGAAGTGGCACACGGCTCCTGTACGGATGTGCCGCCACCACGCAAGAAGTAGGCACCGGGTTAAACTGGCGGCTGGATCGGGCGACGGGAAC